>Ga0208195_1000811_pt1 | contig 38664 bp, 28 predicted proteins | sample AD_UKC077_MetaG_FD_184441 | JGI IMG/M metagenome (GOLD analysis project Ga0208195, IMG submission 184441) | Active sludge microbial communities of municipal wastewater-treating anaerobic digesters from USA - AD_UKC077_MetaG (SPAdes) (version 2) | ecosystem: Engineered > Bioreactor > Anaerobic >... | reverse complement strand
GTTTGTTTTACTTTTATACTTATACTAAATAGACAGCAAAAAGTTAACAAAAAAGCATAAATATAAAATCACCGGTACAATTTTCATGCTCGCGGGTGTTAAAAAAAATCATGGAAGTTTCTTATTTGGTATTTTCTTATTTGGTATTTTAAATAATTGGGGGGCAGAATAGCCAATCCTTTTTGCTTATTTTATCACCCCACTCTGGAATATTTCCCATTTTAGATATGCAGGATCAATTACGAATTACGAATTACGGTATTACAAGGTAGAAGGTAGAAGATAGAAGGTTCACTCGGGGTGCGACTTCAAGTTATGAACCGAGCAGTGAGTCACACGAGTAGTAGTCGCGCCCCGAGTAGCCCGATTTAAGAAAACTTTCGCCTTTCGCCTTTTTTTGGTTCCGAAATCCGAAATCCGAAATCATTCTATCTTCTATCTTAACTCCTTGTCTGCTGCTTCAATTTCAGCGCGTTTCTTTTCCTGGAACGCGATAATCTTTTGTTGTACGTCAGGATATACCAACCCGATTATTTTGGCTGCTGCCAGGGCTGTATTTTCCGGAGAGATGACGGTCATGGGGGCTACACCCGAAGGCATACGGAGAGAGGAGTAGATATCGGCACCACCAAATTTATCGCTGTAAGGAGGCGAAGCAATCACGGGACAGTGAGTTTGTGCATCTGCGAAACCACTTAGCGCATTGCTCATTCCGGCAATGGTGATAAATATAGGATTCTCTTTTTCATACTCTTTGATAATCTCGTAGCATTTGAGTGGCACTTTGTGTGCGGAAGCAATACGTATAACAACTTGAATATCAAAAGAGTGTAGTACTGTTTCGATTTTTTTTGCCCACTCCAGATCCGATTTGGACCCCATGATAATGACAACTTTTTTTTGCATGGATCTCAAATTTTTTGTTTCACGTTAAGAAAATGCAAAAGTATAAAAATTAGGGTTAACGGATCAACGTAACCGTACCGCTTTTTCTTAATTCCGTTTCCTGAGCAGAATATCTGATGTATGTAATTACCCAGGTATAGACTCCTCTTGGGCAGGGTGCTCCATTGAATGTTCCATCCCAGGCTTCTTCCGTATTTATAGTTTGGAAAATCGCTTTACCGTAGCGGTCGTAGACAACCAAATGATACTTTAAAACATCTGTAACGCGAGGTAAGAACAAATCATTAATGCCATCATTATTGGGTGTAAATGAGTTGGGAACATAAAAAGCATACTTATCAGTAACAGTAATCTGTTTTAGCGTGTCATGACTACAGCCAAAGCGATTGGTAACTTTTAAATAAACATTAAAATTTTCATCAGAGAGAACATGGTATGCGTGAACGGGGTTTTCGTTGATAGAAACTCCTCCATCTCCAAAATTCCAATGAAAATCTGTGATTTCTTCTCCGGTCGAGGTATTCGTAAATTGTATCGGTCTGCCATTGGTAGGCTCGTCAGGCGTCCAGGTAAAATCAGCCGTAGGAAAATCGGAAACAAAAATATAGTTAGGATTTAACAGTGATTTTTGGCATGCTTCAGCATCTGCTGTAGATGTGAAATAATCTATCGAATAGTAACCCGGAATTGTAAAATCGTAGATAAATTCTTGATCTCTAATGGTGTCTTGAATAGTACCATCTTCACTGGTAATCACAAATATAACTTCGGCATCAGAAGGTGTTGTTGTAGAGGTAATTCGAGAGGAAAGAGGAGCACAACCGGTTTTCTCACTCACTGTAAATGAGGGAGTTGGTGGTGCAACTACATACACATTGACAATTGCCGAATCTTTTCTACAGTTGATATCATCCCATGCAAAAACGGTATAGGTGATGGTATCGGAGATATTACAAGTGGTTGACAAACTGGTAGGATCATCAATATTAGTAGAGGGAATCCAGGTTACATTTTTAACATCTCCACCTCCCAACTCTTCAATAGTGATTTCATTGACTAATTCACATCCCACAATATTGGTATCACTCAGGATGATAGGGAAGTTGTCTTTTATATAATACACCAGAGTGTCTTTTCTGGGATCTTCAATACCATCACAAGTTTCCAATTCCAAGAGTAGGGTTAATGTTTTTACCTCTCCGGGTGCAAATTCAGCGTCATCAGCTACTTTAATAACCATGTAGGTACTCAAAGAGTCTGCAGGAATACGGAAAGAAGCTGATGTACCTGTCATTTGAGTATAATCTCCGGTAACAGGATGGTAATAGTAAATTTCGTAATCTTCATTTAGATCCACACCCACATTGGGAAAATGATTGGTATGGACAGTATAGGAGTAGGCTCTGGTGGGGTCTCTTCTTTCCAAACTGAAGGTGAGTGTATCCATATTACAAGCTTTTAGCAATGTGTCTCCATTATCTATAGTGTAGTTGTGAGTTCTGAATATTTTAGGAGCCTGGAAACTTCCCTCTTTCAAAAACACACCGGAATCCAAAATATTATCACTTACATTAGCGATAGCTAATTTCATGATGTATGGAGTGCAAGGCAAAACATAACCTCGTGCCACTAAGCCCGAACGCTCGCCGGTTTCAGAGGAGTCGGCCGGAACATAAGTGAATGCATCGAATTGAATCCCCGGGGACCCGCTTGGAACACTGTAGTAATATTCAGTATATTCCGTATGATTTAAATTGTTAATGGTTACCGGCAGGTTGGTTCCCGGAATTAATGCAATGTTTCTGCTTACATTATTTCCTGTCACCGGGTCGGGTCCGGTAACCCAGAAAGCAAACACATCATTAAAACTGGTATTAGCATATTCGGGATACTCTTCAGAAGCAAAAACATACTCAAAAGAAACCGTTCCTGAAATAGAGATAAATTCAAACTCCAGCACGGAAGCACCATTACTTCCCAAACTGTAAGGCGCTACTAGAGCAGCCAGTTGGGCATCAGGGATCCCTTGTGTGTTTTGGCTACTGGCACTTGTACTGTTGTTAGGACCGGGAGCAACGCTAATGTTTCCTGTGGTCATAATGATTCCACTAGTGAGTGGAAAATCGGTAAAGCTAGAACCATTTAGAAATCTTCCAATTCTGGATGTAGTACTATTGGGAAGGGCGGCGGTTGAGTTGCAAAATTTGGCATTATCAATATAAACTCCGGAAATTGCAGGGGGTTGAACCAACATGTTTTCCAACAATTGTAGGGGTGTCCAACCATTGGGACTTTGAACCGTGATTTGAGATGAAAGAGTGAGGGTGGAGAATAAAAGAGCACCAAAAAGTATGAATAGTTTGCTGTAAAATGACTTTATAAACTCCATGATATTTGTGTTTTTTCGATTAAAAAATGTAATTTCTTGATTAAAAAATGTAATTTTCATTATATAATAAGATGCAAAAATACTAAATAAGTTGCCTATTCAACACAAATTATTTGAAAAAAAGCATAAAATGACAGATTTTCTGCATTTATTGTCATTTTCTAAAAGGAAAAATTGATAGATTGAGAGGGTAGAATTGAAAAAAAGGCTCTATCTTTGCACCCCCCAATTTTATTTATATTAAAATGAAATTTATAGATACTCATAGTCACTTATATGCTGAATATTATCCCGAGCAGTTTGATCAAGTTGTGCAACGCGCTATAGCAGCTCATGTCGATACAATTCTGTTACCTTGTGTGGCAGCGGATACAATACCTCACTTACTCAATGCAGTGGAAAAGTATCCGGATAACCTGTTTCCCATGATTGGACTGCATCCGACAGAGGTAAAAAAGGATTATCGGGAGCAACTGGAGGTGATGGAGCGCTACCTGGAGGATCCCCGGATGATTGCCGTTGGGGAGATTGGTCTGGATTTGTATCACGACACAACCTTTATTGAGGAGCAAAAGATTGCATTTCAACAACAACTTGGGTGGGGGCGTGATTTGAATCTACCCTTTTCGATTCATATCAGAGATGCGTATAATGAGGCTATCGCTATTTTAAAAAGATATCGCTGGGACTCTTTTTCAGGAGTTTTACACTGCTTTTCAGGGGGGATTCAGGAAGCGCGCTGGGCTATAGATCATGGTTTTCTGTTGGGAATTGCCGGTCCTGTTACTTTTAAGAACAGCAGATTACAGGAGATTGTCAAAGAGATTGGAGTAGAACATATTGTGCTGGAAACGGATGCTCCTTTTTTAGCTCCGATGCCGTATCGGGGAAAGAGGAATGAGAGTGCCTATATTCCACTGATCGCAGAAAAAATAGCAGAAATTTCCGGTCTAACTCTCGAAGAGGTAGCACGGATTACGAGAAAGAATGCGAAAGCAGTTTTTTACAAGCTACCCTAATCGGTTATATTTAAGGTTTGTTTGATTTTGGAAGTGAGGATATCGATTCCTTTCAGATTGTGTCCTCCAACAGGGATGATGATGTCCGCCAACCGTTTGGTCGGTTCGATAAACATCTCATGCATCGGTTTAACGTAGGTTTCATAATGGCGGATCGATTTATCCAAACCGCGTCCCCTTTCATTGACATCTCTCTGAATGATGCGGATGATGCGATCATCAGCTTCCGTGTCAACAAACACTTTGAGATCTAATAGTTCGCACAATTCAGGACAAGTAAAGATGAGGATTCCTTCTACGATAATCACTTCTCCGGGCTCAACGTGAATGGTTTCTTTGCCTCTGGCACAGGTGATGTAGGAATAAGTTGGCATCTCAATCGGCTTATTATCTTTGAGTTGTTTGATATGTTCCACCAAAAGGGAGAACTCAATGGAGGAGGGATGGTCAAAGTTGATCTGCTCCCGCTCCTCTTGGGTCAGGTGTCCATTGTCACAATAGTAGGAGTCTTGAGATATCACTCTAACCCGTTCAGAAGGGAGTGCCTGAACTACTTGTTTCACTACAGATGTCTTTCCCGATCCGGATCCACCGGCAATACCAATAATATACATAACCGTGCTGTTTTGAATTCAAGCTACAAAAATACAAAAAAAACTAGGATTTGTGGGATTAAAAGATTTTAGGATTAAATAAAGTCGAAAGTCGAAAGTTTTTAAATTGGGCTACTCGGGGCGCGACTACTACTCATGTAACTCACTATTCGGTTTATAACTTGAAGTCGCACCCCGAGTGAACCTTTTATCTTCTATCTTCTACCTTCTACCTTGTAAAACGTAATTCGTAATTCGTAATTGATCACACATGTCCTAAATGGTATAATTTTTCGAGTGGGGAAATGAAATAGCTAAAAAGTTAGATATGATCTGCCCCCTTTTATTTTTATTTCAAAAAGAAGAAGAAATAATAAATAAGAAGTAAGACATGCCGTAAAGACGCAATGCTTTGCGTCTCTACAGTACAATGTTGATTCCGCCTTCCGCCCTCCGCCTTCCGCCTTCAAAAGATTTTTTATATCTTTGCCGATTGATTTGTTAAATAGTAGAATAATGGAAAATGTAACTTTAAGAGATCGTGTTATTGATATTATAGATCAACTTCGTCCTTTTTTACAACAAGATGGGGGCGATATTGCTTTTGTTGATTTAACTCCTGATAATGTAGTGAAAGTGAGACTTCAAGGGGCTTGCGGAACTTGTCCTCATGCTAAAGTAACACTCAAAAGTGGGGTTGAGGCAACAATAAAAAAATATATTCCTGAGATTGTTCGCGTTGAGGATGATAGTTTAGGATTCTAATTTTAAAAATATGGGTTTAAAATGTGGAATTATTGGATTAACCAATAGTGGGAAAACCACGTTGTTTAATTGTATATCCAATACCAAAGCAGCAGTAACCGATTTTGCGTTTAGTACAGCGAAATCGAATATCGGAGTGTGTAATGTTCCGGATTCCAGACTGGAGCATATCAACACGTTTATTAAAGCGGAAAAGTTGGTGTATGCCACTATGGATATTGTGGATATCCCCGGTTTAGCAAAAGGTGCTTCTCATGGAGAAGGTATCGGAAACAGCTTTTTGGCTGATGTGAGACTTTGTGATGCACTGATTCACGTCCTCCGCTGCTTTGAAAATCCCGGATTACCCCACGTAGAGGGTTCAATTGATCCGGTTAGAGATATAGAAATTATTGATTTCGAACTGCAAGTGAAAGATTTGGAGCAGATTGAAAGAAAGATGCTCAAAGTGGAAAAGGCAATGAAAGCAGGAGAACGCAATGCCAAAAGAGATTATGAAGTGTTACAGAAGTATAAAGCACATATTGCAGATTTTCAAAATGTGCGTACTTTGGAAGTAACCCCGGAAGAACGGGAAGTGGTAGCGGATCTTTTGCTTTTGACTGAAAAACCGCAACTGTTCGTTTGTAATGTGAATGATGAGGATGCAGTGGAAGGAAATCAATATGTTGAACAAGTAAAGGAATATTTAAAGGATCATGCTTCCGATATGCTGGTGATTGCAGGTAAAATTGAATCGGAGATTGCCGAACTGGACGATGAAGAGGAGAGAGCTCTGTTTTTGGAAGATGTTGGATTGAAAGAAGCCGGTGTAAGAAAAGTGATCCGTGCTGCGTACAAACTGCTCAATTTGATCTCCTTCTTTACGGTAGGTGGAAAAGAGAATCGTGCCTGGACAATCCGAAAAGGAATGCTGGCACCGCAGGCTGCAGGTGTGATTCACTCAGACCTGGAAAGAGGTTTTATTCGTGCTGAAGTGATCAAGTATGATGATTTGGTGAGTTTGGGATCGGAATTGAAGTGTAAAGAAGCAGGAAAACTGTCTGTAGAAGGAAAAAATTACGAAGTAAAAGATGGAGATATTCTCCATATTCGATTTAATGTATAATCTGATTAAGAATGAAAAAGCTAATCTTTTTAGGAATCATCCTGAGTTTGATAGGATGGAGTTGGGCGCAAAATGCCAACTGTTATCGTGTTTACCTGAGCAATAAAAACAACTCTCCTTTCTCTACGGATCATCCGGAGGAGTTTTTGTCGCCACGGGCAATTGCAAAACGAACCCGTTTCAATATTCCGATAACGATTCAGGATTTGCCGGTTAACCCATCTTATATCAATCAGATTAAAGCATTTGATCCTGATATTCGGGTATTGGCAACCTCAAAATGGCTGAATACTGTGGTGATCTATTGCCCTAATCCTGCGCATCTTCCCGGAATTCAAAATTTAGGGGGAGTGCAATATTTGGTACCTGTTGCAAATTGGGAATTGAATCCTCCGGCTAAAGAGGAGCAATCTCAAGATGAAATATTGGATCAGAAAAGTACTAATTCATGGCGTAATTTAGATTATGGAAACAGTATTGAACAGATTGCCGCTCATAGAGGAGATTTACTCCATGACGAGGGTTTTCGTGGGGAAGGGATGTTGATTGCCGTATTTGATGCCGGATGGAACAATTTTAATACCATCTCTTATTTTCAGCCGTTGTATCAGAATGGACAAATATGGGGAACTTATGATTTTGTACCCAATCTGACTTCTGTTTATACCGGACATTCTCATGGAACCTCTGTAACTTCTATTATGGCATCGAACATCGATGGGGAACTGATAGGAACAGCACCTGAAGCCAATTACTTCTTTATTCGTTCTGAAATTCCTTATTGTGAACAGTTGATTGAAGAGGATTTTTGGGTTGCTGCTGCTGAAATGGCAGATAGTTTAGGAGCCGATGTGATCAACTCTTCGTTAGGTTATACTACTTTTCCTGATTTTCCACAAGGAGATCTAACTCCGCAAGATAATGATGGAGTAACGGGAGTATCCTCTCAGGCTGCAACGATTGCGGGAGAAAAAGGAATCGTTGTGGTAATCAGTGCAGGCAATGAGGGATGGTCCGAATGGGGTTTTATTGGCCGTCCTGCTGATGCAATAGATGTGCTTTCAGTAGGAGCTATGAATAAAGACTCTATCATTGCACCCTTCTCCTCTTATGGTCCGAGTGCAGATGGAAGAGTAAAACCGGATATTACTTCAGTGGGATGGGATACCTGGCATGTGACTGAAAATGGAGATATAATGCAAGGGAGTGGAACCAGCTTTTCCGGTCCGGTAATCGCCGGGTTATCAGCTTGTTTATGGCAAGCACTACCACACCTAAGCTCTACGGAGTTGATGCAAGTAGTTCGTGAAGCAAGCCATCTGTATAATAATCCGAATATTTATTTCGGATATGGAATTCCCGACTTTTATCAAGCCTTTTTAGACAATAGTGTCTCTATTTTCACCTATCCGCAGGAGACTGTTGTTTCAGCATATCCTAATCCGGTTGCGGATCAAATTACTTTCTATTCATCTCTTGGGGAAAATATGAGTGTTACACTGTTTGATTATACCGGAAGAAATTTGGGAAGCTGGAGATCCGAAGATCCTTCACTGTCTATTTCCTTAACGGATTTTCCATCAGGTATTTATTTGGCAAGAGTGACCATTGGAAGTCATACGGAAACCATTAAGTTGATTAAAAGATAATGAGAAATAAGTTCTTGTTTCTTCTTTTTTTTAGTTTTTCTTTGATAATCTGTTCTGCGGCAGATCCACATGAGGGACTTTGGTATCCCTGGAAAATCAAGGAGATTATTTACAATGAGATGAGGCGGGCCGGATTGGAACTCTCTCTGGATCAACTCTATTCATCAGAACAACATTCCATCAAGGATGCCATTGTGCAGATTGGGAACGGAGAGGGTACAGGAACGATCATTTCAGAGCAGGGACTCCTTTTAATCTCATATCAAACAGCTTATCCCTACCTGACACTATTATCACAAGGGGAAAAGAACTATCTCAAAGAGGGTTACTTTGCTATTCGTAAAGAAGAAGAGATTCCCTGTCCCCACTTGTATGTAACCTTATTGGTGGAAGCAATCGATATTACCGATGAGGTATTGGGAGCTATTCCGGAGAAAATTCCTGAGTATAAACGGACTGAATTGATAGAGAGAAAAATTCAGAGATTATACGAGAAATATCGCTCTGTTTATTCGGATTCCATTGAAATCAAGCCTGTTAACTACGGGAATCAGTATCATTTAACATGCTACAAACGATTTACGGATCTTCGTTTGGTGGGCGTAGTGAACTCATCGGTTGCAACTCAGGGTGCTGTTTTAGAACCTCACTCCTGGCCACGTTATAATGCGAATTTTGCGTTATTTAGAATTTATACAGATTCCCTTGGAAATCCCAATCACTATGATGAGAGCAATATCCCTTACGAACCTCAATATGCGGTTCCCATCTCTATTCAGGGAGGAGGCGAGGAGGCATTCACTATGATATGGGGATATCCTAAGCAATCTAAAAGGTCAATCAGTTCATACGAGATGTTGTATAGAGTGAAGGTTGAAGGTAGAGCCAAAATGGAAGCCATTGAGCCTATCATTCCGGTCATAAAGAAAGATATCGCACAAATGATTAATGAGCCGTACAATCAGGTGCGTTTTTTCCAAAATTTGTATAATCAATACTTTGAGACACAACAAGAATTGTCGAATCTCACCGCACTCGATATTATTGATGAGGTTTTAGAACGTGAGGAAAATATGAAGAGGTGGGTCTTTGCCGATGATGATCGTTATGATTCCTATCATACCCTAATGTCAGATTTAGATACTCTTTTTAAAAAACAAAATCCTGATTTGGTCAAAACATATTGGTATGCGAATATTATACTCCAAAGCTCTACTATGTTGATGATGCCTTACTATATTCCTGATTGTACTCCGGGCAGCAGAACCGATGCTGAGATTGAGGAAATTTTACAGCAGTATAGAGCTCGTGTTCCCTTTGTTCACAAAGAGGTTGAAATCAAGTTGATTCAGGCAATGTTATCCCTTTTTGATCAATTACCGGAACAGTACCGACCTAAAATTAAACCTTTTGTCGCGAAGTATTATAATAACAACAACGCTGATTATGCTAAAGCAATAGTAGAAAGTTCAATCTTTTCCAGTGAAGAGGATCTAAAAAAGTATCTCAAGCGTCCTAAAACAGCTATCTATCACCGGGATCCGTTGATTCGATATTATGAAGAGTTAACAAAATTGATTATGATGAGCAAACCTCATATAGATTCTCTTGAACATGCATTGATTCCGCTTCAGAGAGATTATGCTTTTGTACAACATCAAAGTACAAGAGGAACTATTGATCGGTTTTACAGCGATGCAAATCAATCCTTACGAGTTTCCTACGGAAATATAGAAGGATATAAACCGGCTGACGCGGTAACTTACCACTGTTCAACAAATCATGTAGGATTTTTATACAGACTGAAAGGAGAACTTGATGCGAAACAATATCCTTTCCCCGAAGAACTCAAGACGCTACTGTATGAACAGGATTTCTCCAGCTATGAGTATGACGGAGAACTTCCAATCTCTTTTATTACTAATGCCGATTATGCGCATCAGGCTCCGGGTGCAGCCGTGCTGGATGCATCAGGAAATATGATAGGAATTGCAATTGACGTGAATAAAGAAGCGCTCGGGGGCGATTATTTCTACAACAAGAGAATCCACAGGACGATCTGCATCGATATGCGCTATATCATGTTTTTGATCGACAAGTATGCCGGCGCTTCCTATTTGTTTGAAGAGATGACGATTATTCAGTAAAATCCTCGATTTTACCCATATCTTTCCACTCACTTTTTTGATCTAAATATCCGATAACAGGGTACTCTTTCGCTATTTCCAGGTAGAATGGAGTGAATGAAATCTTTTTATTAGGGGGGATCAAACCTAAGATCTCTCTTTTTACTAAATGAATTCCGCTAAAACCCAGTTCTAAGCTCTCCGCTGCTTCCCGGCAGATGATCTTTTCGCCACTCCGGTAGTTAATCCACCCGGATAATTGCATCTGCTGTTTTTCAAAGATTAACTTGCGACTGGTTTCCCGATCTTTTACGACCAATGTTGCGTAACTATCGCTTTTGTAATGTTGCTGAATTACTAAATTTAAATCTATACTGCTGATAATATCCACGTTATAGAGCAGAATGTCGGAACTCTCTTGAAAAAAATCTTCTGCTTTTTTAAATCCACCGGCGGTATCCAGTAACAAATCGCTTTCATCTGAGATATGAACCGGGATTCCCCAATCACGACCGCCTACAAAATCGACAATTTGATCACTATAGTGGTGTGTGTTGACTACAATTTGAGAGACAGGCGTTGTTTGCAGCTTCTCAATCGCCCATTGTAACAAGGTTTTACCTTTATACACAACCAGGGCTTTGGGTTTATCGGCAGTAAGAGGGTAGAGCCGCGTTCCCAACCCGGCAGCAAAAATCATTCCACTAAGCTGTTTCATCGTTTTTTTGCAAAATTACGAAAACTATTCGTATTTTTGTAAGTTAATCTTTTCGGTATAATGAAAAATAAAATTACCTTTGTATTGTTTCTCTTCCTGATTGGAAGATTGAGTGCACAAACCAATTTCACACAATATGTAAATCCGATGATTGGGACTGCCTTTACAGGGCATACCTTTCCGGGTGCTATCCTCCCTTTTGGGGCAGTTCAGGTGAGTCCGGATACCAAACTGGACGGATGGGAAGGCTGTTCAGGATACCACTACGATGAGGAATATCTCTACGGATTTTCCCATTCTCACCTGAGTGGTACCGGCGTTGCTGATTATGCTGATGTGCTTTTGATGCCTTTTGTAGGAAAAGCTTCGGTCATCAATACGGAGTACCGTTCCCGGTTCTCACACCAAAATGAGATTGCACAACCGGGCTATTACAGCGTGATTCTGGATAAAAACAAGGTTCAGGTGGAGCTGACGACCTCATTGAGAGTAGCTATGCACCGTTACACATTTCCTAAAACTGATCAACCGAAAGGATTTATTATCGATTTAAAACATCGCGATATTGTGATTAACAGTGCATTGAAATATTCCAAAGAGGATAAGGCAATCATGGGATTTAGAGATTCCAGAGCATGGAGTCAAAATCAGAAGTATGCTTTCTCATTGCTCTCTTCTCAACCGATTCAAAAGATTGAGTACTACGTAGATGACCAATTGGTTAAGTCTCCCGAGGGGATTACCGGACAAAACTGTAAAGCGATTGTTTACTTCTATCCGGAAGTGGAAGAGGTAGTACTTAAAGTGGCAGTTTCAGGAACCGGATTTATGGATAATGCGCATAAAAATCATATCGAAATTGCAGATTTTGACTTTGACCGTGTACGCCAAGAGGCGGATCGGATTTGGAATCAAGAGTTGTCGAAATTTAAGGCTGAAACGGAGCATAAAGAGGATCTGATCGTATTCTATACAGCTCTATATCACGCTTTTACCGCTCCTTATCTCTTCAACGACGTAGATGGTTCCTATCTGGGAATGGACGGCAAAGTGAGAGTTGACAAAGAGCATCAAATTTATACCGTTTTCTCCCTTTGGGATACCTACAGAGCTCTGCATCCCCTCCTTAATTTAATTGACAAAAAAAGATCGGAACAATTTATTTACACTTTTATGAAACACTATGAACAGGGTGGTATGTTGCCGGTGTGGGAGCTTTCCGCATACGAAACCTGGTGTATGATCGGATACCATTCCGTACCCGTGATATGGGATGCCTATAAAAAGGGAATTCCGGTTGGGGATACTGAACAGGTGCTTGAAGCGATGATTCACAGTGCAAAATTACCTAAACTGGGCAGGGTTGAGTACGCAAAACATGGATTTATCCCGGCTGAATCGGAACATGAAAGCGTCTCAAAAACATTGGAGTATGCTTTTGACGATTGGTGTATCGCTCTGTTTGCCAAGGAGATAGGAAAAGAGGAGATCTATCGGGAATTTATTGAACGGGCGCAATTTTATAAGAATTTAATCGATCCGGATGGCTTTATGAGACCCAAGTACAATGGTGCCTGGTGGGAGCCTTTCGATCCTGCCGAGGTGAATAACAACTACACGGAAGGCAATTCATGGCAATATTCTACCTATGTTCCTCATGATTTTAATAATTATATTAAATTAATTGGGGGGGATGCAGTGGCTGCCCGCTTCCTGGATTCGCTCTTTCATACCTCTTCCCAACTCTCCGGAAGGGAGCAGGTGGACGTAACCGGCTTGATAGGACAATATGCTCACGGCAATGAACCGAGTCACCATGCTGCTTACTTGTACTCTTTTGTAGGGCAACCCTGGAAAACGCAGGAATTGGTACGCTACATCATGGATGAGTTCTATACCTCTCAGCCGGATGGTTTGATTGGCAATGAGGATTGCGGACAGATGTCGGCGTGGCTGGTCTTCTCAGCGATGGGTTTCTATCCTGTAGCGCCCGGGGACGACCAATATCTGTTTGGATCGCCCCTATTTGACAAGTTGACCGTTGCATTGGAAAATGGAAAACAGATTGAGATTATTGCACATAACCAATCCAAAGAGAATATCTATATCCGGTCGGTGAAGTTGAATGGTAAAAACTATCAACGTTCTTATATCACTTACGATGACATTAAAAATGGCGCTGTAATTGAGTTTGAAATGGGATCGGAACCCAATAAAAAATGGGGTGCTCATCAGAAATATAGACCGGTTAGCGAAATCAAGCCTACTCTGACTGTGGCTCCGGTGATCTCTCCCATGCAACGCTCCTTTAAGGATAGTGTGATTGTTACTCTATCCGCTCATCAACCGCGAGTGAGTGAACAAAAGGGGTTTCACTATCCCGCGCAGACAGATCATATCTACTATACTACTGATGGAACAGATCCGAATTTCATGTCAAATCGCTATACAGTTCCTTTTAAGTTGAAAAGTGATACAAAAGTCAAAGCTGCATCCTGGAATCCCAAAACGGGATGGAGTAAGCCTATCGAGGCGGTTTATTTTATCATAAAACGGGATAAAAAGATCCAATATATTACCCGCTATAATCCGCAATATACCGCAGATGGAGATGAGGGATTGATTGATCATATCCGCGGAACAGAAAACTTCCGCTTGGGTGGCTGGCAAAGCTTTTACGGTGTAGATTGTGAAGTGATCATCGATTTGCTGGAAGAGAAGGAGATTCATGAAGTGGGTGCCGGCTTCTTGCAAGATGTCAGATCCTGGATCTGGTTCCCAACCCAATTGATAGTGGAAATCTCCAGCGATGGAGATAACTTTACTCCTTACGGTTCATATAAAAATCCACACGATGTTAAGGATTATACCGTGATGACTGACGACTTTATCATTAAGAAAACCGTGAAGACCCGTTATCTAAAAATCAAAGCGATCAATTTCGGAACTATTCCTGCCTGGCACTTGGGTGAAGGAAATCCTTCTCACTTGTTTATTGATGAAATATTTGTTAAGTAGGGATTACGATGAGCTCAATATTTTCATAAATCGTTCAAATTCTTCCCAAAAATAAAGGTTTTGAAATGAATGATTTTTTCTAATTTTGATTAAAATCGTCACAATCTATTTATAAACATCTGATTTTCAAGTGAATAAAAAAATAATAAAAAAATAGAAAAAAGTTCCGATTGTAACGAAAAAAATGATATTTTTGCGTTCCTCTTAAGAGGTAAAGTTCTTTTCATAACTCAGAAGAATAAAAACAAAAAAGCCGGTGTAGCTCAGTTGGCCAGAGCAGCTGATTTGTAATCAGCTGGTCGGCGGTTCGAATCCGTCCACCGGCTCTTTTTTTTGTTGGGAGAGTTCCAGAGTGGCCAAATGGGGCAGACTGTAAATCTGTTGACGAAGTCTTCGGAGGTTCGAATCCTTCCTCTCCCACAATTTTTTTATCAGCGGAAGTAGCTCATTTGGTAGAGCGACAGCCTTCCAAGCTGTAGGTAGCGGGTTCGAGACCCGTCTTCCGCTCCAGATCACAAAAAAAGAAGAACCCTCATGAGCTCTTCTTTTTTTTTATTCCGCCTTCCGCCTTCCGCCTTCGGATTATTCAGCGATAACCTCTAAATTTACGGTTACTTTGAAATCTTTGTGAACATTAACTTGAGCAGTGTAATTACCTAACTCTTTAATGTGGTCACTGGATAAGATAATCTTCTTGCGGTCGATTTCAATATCATGTTGTTCTTTTAATGCCTGAGCAACAGCAATATTGGTAACAGATCCGAAAATAGTTCCTTTTTCAGATGCTTTCACACCAATTTGAAGTGTCAAACCTTCGATTTTACCGGCTAAAAATTCAGCCTCTTTTCTGATTTTCTCTAATTTGAAAGCACGTTGTTTCAAAGTTTCAGCTAAAATCTTTTTGTTGGTTTCTGTTGCAGGAATCGCAAATCCTTGAGGAATTAAATAGTTTCTTGCGTAACCATCTCTTACCTTTACGATATCATCAGCATAACCTAACTTATGTACGTCTTGTGTTAAAATTATTTCCATTGTAATTCCTCCTTATTGATTGGTTTTTAAATTATCAGCAACAAAAGGTAGAAGCGCAAGGTGTCTTGCACGTTTTACTGCCTGAGCTACTTTCTTTTGATATTTTAAAGAAGTACCGGTTAAACGACGAGGAAGAATTCTTCCTTGCTCATTTACAAATCTTTTCAAAAATTCACCATCTTTGTAGTCGATATATTTGATACCACTTTTTTTGAAACGACAATATTTCTTTTGTCTGATTTCTACCGCAATAGGGGTTAAATATTTAATATCTGTTTGTTGTGCCATAATTTCCGATTTTTAATTGTTTTCTTCTCTTGCTTTTCTTAAATTACGTCTTTTTTCACTGTATGCAATAGCGTGTTTGTCTAGTGAAACGGTGAGATAACGAATTACTTTCTCATCACGACGGTACTGAAGTTCTAATTCAGCAACAACGGATGGATCAGCTTTAAATTCAAAAAGGTGATAAAAACCGGTTGATTTCTTTTGGATTTGGTACTCTAATTTACGCAAACCCCAGTTCTCTTGATGAATAATCTCAGCACCTTTCTCAACGAGAATATTCTCAAATTTTTGCACCGTTTCCTTCATCTGTTCATCAGACAAAACGGGAGTCATAATGAAAACGGTTTCGTACTGTTTTAACATAATTACTTTGTTTTTAGTTTTTTAATTGTTTTTAAAATGAATTATTTTAGGGGGTGCAAAAGTACAACTTTTTTTTAAATAAAAAGCTTGCAATCTGAATTTTTTTTCTCTTTTGCCATTTTACTCTTTTTTGACTCTCCTCAATTCCAGCATATTGGTCGCCGGAATCTCCATTTCACTGATGTTCTGCTGCACAAATCGGATCACCTGATCGTAAAAAAGGATCACGACAGGAGCATCTGCCATCAGGAGTGAATCCAATTGGGTATAAGCTTTGTTTCTCTCAACGGGATCGATAATTTGCTGCGATTTTTCAAACAGCGCGTCAAACTGTAGATTCACATAGTGAGTATAGTTGGATCCGACAGGTTGAAGATTTTTGGAATAAAAGAGCGCCAGATAGTTCTCTGCATCGGGATAATCTGCAATCCAGGAGCCTCTGAAGAAGGGGAGTTGGTAGTTGCGCATCATCTCGCGTTGTTGGGCTGCCTGCTGGACATCAATCTTGATTTGAATGCCCAATTTTCCCAGTTCGTGCTGAATATATTGGATCAGATCCAAATAGCCGGATGAAACAGAGAGTGGGATAGGCGGTAATCCTTGTCCGCCGGGAAATCCCGCTTTTGCAAGCAGTGCCGCACTCTTCTGCGGATTATATTGATAGCCTTTAACTTTGGCGGTATCGAAAGAGGGCAATCCGGCAGGAACAAATCCGTGGGTGTGAGGATTGCCAATTCCGTTACGTAAATAGCGAATCATCTTTTCGCGGTCAATTCCGTAATTGATCGCCTCACGTACTTCTTTAATCAGCAGCGGATTGAGCTCTCCGCTTTTATTTTCTTTGTGTAGAAATCCCAGATACTCCGTATTGAGATAAGGTGCTTTTTGTACTCTGATCTGTTGGTGGAACTCCTCTTTCAGATTGCCATCCCGGGTGAGCAGAGCATCTTTGTAACAAGCGTCCAATCCTGAAATCAGATCCAGGTTTCCCTTCATAAACTCCATAAACATCGCTTGTTTGTCGGAGATAAAGGTGATGGCAACTCCATCTAAATAGGGGAGAGCATTGCCTTGTTCATCTTTTTCAAAGTAGTGTTCATTTTTCCGCAACACCAGTTTGATTCCCTCTTCCCACAGCTGAAACCGGAAAGGACCGGTTCCCACAGGATGTTTCCGAAACTCTTTACCATACTTTTCTACCACCTCTTTCGGAACGACAGAGCAATATTTCATCGATAAAATATTGATAAAAGGGGGAAACGGAGCACTCAACCGAATTTGAAAGGTCGTATCATCCACTGCGATAAATTGGGGCTTTCCATTTTCATCCAGTGCTACTTGCCGGAAGATCCACGCACCGGGAGAGGCTACTTCCGGATCCAAAATACGACTTAAGCTGTACACAAAATCTTCCGCAACTACAAGTCTGGGTTCCGGGAACTGAAACTCTCCTCCGTCGTGGAAATAGACATCATCCCTTAGATAAAAAGTATACAACGTTCCATCCTCTGAGATTTCCCATCGTTTGGCGATCATCGGGACTACTCGCAGCTGCTCATCCAGATCTACCAATCCGTTGTACAGCAGATTGCAGGGCCAGAGCGTAGCTTGTCCGGAAGAAAACGCCGGATCCAGCGAGGTAATCCCCACCGACTCATTGTATTTAAAGATCTTCTTATCCGATTGATCTGGTCCCGATTTACAGCCAAAACCGCAAACCGCAAAAAGTAAAAGCACCGCAAAGAAGAAAGTGTGTTGTTTCATTGTTAGAACAAACTGCAAAGTTATAGAAAAATCCTGTTCTCTACGGTTTTTGATTTTGGAATAAAAAATTGTTATCCTCAGGCAACGTTTGTATCAAAAATGTTGTCTATATTTATGGATTATATTAAATATCATTAAAATTTGATGATATACATAGTTGTTAGGATGCAATAAAATATATTACCCAAATTAAATACCTGTTATTATGAAAAAAACGATTACACTTATTCTTGCAGTTATTTTGTCAATAACTGTATATGGGCAAAATGTTTACACCATTATTTATGATTCATGGACAAGTGGGAGTTGGGCAAATTCAAGTAAGCATATTTTTACGTATGATGTTAACGACTACCTGATAAAAAAACAGATCCAACGTTGGGACGCCCAAACCAATTCTTATAAAATTTATTCGCAGGTCAACTACACAAACAATAGCAACGGAACAATTCAACAATCCATTTTTCAAATTTGGGATAATGGAACAAGTTCCTGGAATAACCTCGAACGGAAAACATATACATACAATGTTTTTGATAAACCTTTAACTGTAACCTATGAAGGGTGGCAAAGTGGAAGTTGGCAAAATTTAAAAAAGTATTTTTTTACTTATGATAATAACGGCTATTTAACCTATGAACTGAGACAGAGTTGGGACACTCCAACAAGTTCTTTTCAAAATGGTTTACAGTTCAACTATACAAACAATGAAAATGGAACTGTACAACACTATATTGAGCAAACCTGGAATAATGAAACAAATTCCTGGGATAACTCAAAACAGGCAACTTATACATACAATGCTTTTGATAAACCTTTAACTATCATTACTGACAAATGGACAAATGGAAATTGGGAAAATTATAATAAGCAGACTAATACCTATGATGCTAATGGTTACTTAACGAACAGTTTGCAACAGAATTGGGAGAATTCAACAAACTCTTACAAAAATTTCTCACAGATCAACTACACAAATAATGATGACGGAACACTACATCAACGGATTAGTCAAATTTGGATCAATTCTACCAATTCCTGGAATAATCTTGACAGAGGAACTTACATTTACACCAATACTGTCGATGTTTGTGATAGAGATGAAGTACAATTTACAGTATTTCCAAATCCAGGTACAGACAATATCAATATCTCTCTTGAAAGTTACTCTGAGACAATAATTTCAGTATTAGATATGCAAGGGAAGTTGATCATGACAGAGCGTTTTGTAGGTAGTCAAGTTTCAATAGATGTAAAGGGAATTCCATCAGGTATTTATCTTTTAATCGTTCAATCTGACGGAAAGATAGGTACAACAAAATTTGTTAAAGATTAGATTATTCAGAAGAAGTTCATTGTAATAATTATGATCATTATTTTGGTCATAGGGACAGGTCGCGACCTGTCATTACGGTGTATTTGTTCCAAATTGATCCGTAATTCGTAATTCGTAATTGAACCTGCATAAAGGTATCATATTCCAGAGTGGGGTGATAGATTAATAGAAAAGACACCTCAAATCCTGCCCCCCTTTTTTTTTATTTCAAAAAGAAGAAAGAAATTAGAAATTTTAATAAACAGAATTTTAAACTGTAATTCGTAATTATTTTTGTTGTATCTTTGTTTGATGAAATCAGATGTTGTGTTTTGTGCATGGGATCAATGTTATTGTAAGAATTTGACATCCAATGAGAATAACTGACAGAAAATATTTTGAGACCTATAATCAGATCGTTGGAGATGAAATTCCAAGATTAATCCGGGATTTTAACTTTTCTGAAAATAAAAGGAGTTTTGATTATTTGACCAAATCGTCTGCGGTTTATTCTTCTAATATAGAGGGAAATAGTATTGATTTGAACTCTTATATGAACTACGAGTTGAACAAAGAGAAGTTCAAGGGTGGTAAGGAGATAGAAGAAATCGAGAATTTAATTAAAGCGTACGAGTTTGCTCAACAAAATAAATTGAATGAAACCAATTTTAAGAATTGTCATAAAATGTTTTCTGAAACTTTGCTGATTAGGAGCAAAAGAGGGAAATATAGGATTGAACAAGTGGGGGTTTTCGGTAAATCGGGATTATCTTATATGGCAGTTGAACCTGAATTTGTTGAACAGGAAATGAAAATTTATTTTCAGGATATTGAAGAGTTGATCTCTTCAGATTTAAACGAAAAAGAGGTTTTTTATTTTGCTTCACTGATTCATTTAAAATTGGCACATATTCACCCATTTCGAGATGGAAACGGAAGAGCTGCACGACTGATTGAAAAGTGGTTTATCACAGAGAAATTGGGGCATCATTTTTGGCAAATACCATCGGAAGAATACTATAAGACAAATCAAGCAAGGTACTATGAGACTATAAACTTGGGAGTTAATTATTACGAATTGAATTATGACAAATGCTTAGTTTTTTTGGAAATGCTTCCCTATTGTTTACAATAAAGAAACCCAATATATTTCATATCTATCTGATAATTATTGAATTACATCTCGCTTTATCAAAACTTCCGATTTTTGAAAGTTTTGACAAAGGAGAAGTTTGAAAATGTTTTACTTTACTATTTTTTCAACAACCAATCTATAATATTGATATGTTCAATCCCATCTATTTCAGTCGTTATCAAGTCAGTTGAGATAAGATATTTAGGATAATTGTCGTCTATTGCTTTTAGTGGACGGATTTCCCGCTCTGCCGTATGTGGATCTGATATTGACCAGGTAACTTGATAGTATTCAAATTTATTCAACATGTTTCTTACTATAAAGTCGACCTCGTATTCACCTATTTTTCCTATCCAAATCTGGTAGCCTCTTCTGTTTAATTCGAGATATACAATGTTTTCCAAAATATGTCCAACATCCTGATAATGGAACTTGCCCAGTTTTAGATTGCGAAAACCAATATCTACCAAGTAGTATTTTTCTTTTGTCGCAAGTTGCTGTTTCCCCTTTATATCAAAGCGATTTACCTGATAAAAAACATAAGAGTCTACCAAATATTTAATATACTTTTCAACGGTATTGTGATGAATGTTTTGGTTATCTTGCTTCATTGCTTTTGAAATGTTGTTGGGTGACACTGCACTACCAATATTTCCCATCAAAAACTTTGAAAGATTGTCAAAACTCCTCATATTCTGAATATTATACCGTTGTCGGATATCTTTTTCTACAATAGTGTTGTAAACGTCCTGAATGTAGCGGTTTTGAATGTCTGCCCCCTGATCGCGCAATAAAACACCTTGTGGTAGCGAAGTTTCATAAAGATAATAATTAAAGAGATCCTGTTTGTCAAGTGTATTATCTTGCTGACTTTCAACAAATTCAGAAAACGAAAACGGTAAAATGTGAATGGTGATGTAACGACCCGAAAGTAAAGTGGCAATTTCACCCGATAAAAAATAGGCGTTCGATCCCGTAACATACAAATCGATATTAGTTTCAACATAAAGTGCATCAATAAGTCGCTCAAATTCAGGAATTTGTTGAGGTTCATCAAGAAAAATATAGTTCATATTATCTTTGTCGGTTTTTGAAAGAATATCTTTGTACATATCGCGCCAAGTATAATCTTCCGGGAAAATCGGTCTTTCAAAGTTGTACTGCTGCACTCTGTTTGAGGGCACTCCCGAAGCAATGATCTGTTCGGCAAACATAGCCAACAAAGTAGACTTACCTGAACGCCTCAAACCGGTTACGACTTTAATGATATGCTTGTTTTTCAGCTTTTCTAATTGCTGAATGTAGTTTTTACGACTGATAAGATCTTTCATATCTATCTGATAATTATTGAATTACATTTCACTTTATCAAAACTTCCGATTTTTGAAAGTTTTGACAAAGATACTCTCTTTTTGGTTAATTCACAACTCAAAAGGCAATAATTTTTATTTATTGTCGAGATATTACGAAAATTCTCACCGAAAATTAAATTCTATTGACTTCATTCTAAAAATTGTGTATTTTTGTTCGTTGGTTAATATAATTCGAATATCATGAGTTTTAAACAAAAAAAACAATATTTTGTGCTATTAATACTTATTTGTATTGCATTACAACCGATTTTTGCACAAACTTCACCCCAAACTAACAGTGATAATGAGATTTTGTTAGTCAATTCTTTTCGTAAGAGACTATTGCCTAATCTATCAAGGAAGGATTGGTACTCATACGATTATTCTATAAGGAATGATTCTTTAATTATTAATATAATTCCGAAAACAAAAGTTCTTTATTTCAAAGATTGTGAAGATGGAGAGCAGACAACAACAAACGTTTATTTTACAAATGGAAAAGAGATGAAGATCACTCTTCCTTCAGATGTAGATAACCGCTTTAATGTGGTATTTTTATCACTTAAATATAAACCCGTTAATGCTGTTGTTGATCAAAGTTTTGAATATACCTTTATAAAATTAAGGAAAGATAATTTTTTTAAATTAAGATATTTAAATAAAAATGCCAAAAGACACTTATACTGGTAAAAAGACTATAGTATGCTGTATTCCGAAAAGATGAGCAGTCAAAGGTTATACTTTAAAAATCCCTGTAAATTTAAAATAATTTTCCTGTAAATTTAAAATAATTTTCCTGTAAATTTAAAAAATTGTATTATCTTTGCGGCAGAAATAGATTAAAACCAGTGTATTATGTTAGTTTATCGCAAAATAAAGGACTCCATAAAACAATTGATTGATAAGTATCCTATTATCGCACTTACGGGACCGAGGCAATCAGGAAAAACAACGCTATTAAAGTTTATATTTTCAGATTATAGGTACGTAAGTCTGGAAAATCCTGACATGCGGAATTTTGCGGAAACAGATCCGCAAAGTTTTTTGAAACAATATGATAAATATGTTATTTTCGATGAAGTGCAACGAGTACCACACCTGTTTTCCTACATACAATCCATTGTAGATGATAGCGGGATAATGGGACAATTTATTTTTTCGGGGTCGCAAAACTTTCACTTGATGCAAAACATAACACAAAGTTTGGCGGGTAGAGTTGCTATTTTCAGGCTCTTTCCGTTTGATTTTCAAGAATTAAAAAGTGCTGATTGGCTTCAAAATGATTATACAACACATTTATTGAAAGGGTTTTATCCCGCAATTTATGATAGAAATATTAGAGCAGTAGATTTTTATCCCAATTATATAGAAACCTATATTCAGCGAGATGTAAGTGAGCTTCTTGCAATTCAGGACATGAGTTTATTTCGAAAATTTCTAGCATTATGTGCTACCAGAGCCGGACAGATATTAAATATGAGCAATTTGGCAAAGGAGTGTGGCATATCATCTCCAACGGTTAAATCATGGTTGTCCGCGTTAGAAAATAGTTATGTGATTTTCTTCTTACAACCCTATTATAAAAATTTCAGCAAACGTGTTATAAAGTCGCCTAAACTCTATTTTTATGATACGGGACTGCTTTGTAATTTGCTCAGAATAAGCGATTTATCTCAAATTAATGATCAAACCATAAAGGGTGCATTATTTGAGAATATGGTAGTTTCGGAATATATGAAAAAGAAATACCACAAAAATGAGAGGCAAACAGACTTGTGGTTTTGGCGGGATTCGGAAGGTAATGAGGTGGATTTGCTCATCGAAAAGCCCCATGAAACTGAGATTGTAGAAATAAAATCAACACAAACCATTATGTCTAATTTATTTAAAGGTTTGAATTATTACGCTGCTCTTGAAACAGACACAAAACTGGTTAAAACGTTAGTTTATGGAGGCAGTGAACGTCAAGAACGCAGCGTAGCACGAGTGCTACCCTGGAGTGAGGTAGATGTTTGAGGTTAAAAAAATCAAAATCAAATTTTGGATTTATATTAAAAAGAAATGCTATTTTTGTATGTTGTAAATTTATTACTTTGCATTATTTTTCGGTAAAATTTATGGATACAAAAAAAGATAGATTAAAGTAGATATGATCCTTAAAGATATTATAAAACAAACCGAAGGAAGACGCTTGGAGTTTAAAGAGGTATTGCCCAAAAATGCCGAATTAGCTAATACCATTATAGCTTTTGCCAATGATGCTGGGGGAGAATTATACATTGGAGTTCGAAACAGTCCAAGAGAGATTGTAGGATTGCCGGAAGAGGAATTAATAAAAATTGAAGAAAAAATAAGTAATATAATTTCTAACCGTTGCTATCCTGCTATTTTACCCGATATTACGTTTCTTACAGAGGAAGACAAACATATTATCAGAGTAACTGTTTGTCGTGGAAGTACACCACCATACTATTCGAAAGAGAAGGGAAAGTTGAAGGGGACGTATATCCGTGTCGGCTCTTCAAACCGTTTAGCCGATGCTGAAATAATTTCAGAATTGGAGCGTAGAAAACAAAACATATCTTTTGATAGCGAATTGGTAATGCAAAAATCTGTCGGTGAGTTGTATATTGAAAGTTTCAAACAAGTGTATCACGACAAAACAGGTGAGATGTTAAATGTTCAGGCACTACGTAAATTAGAACTTACTAAAACAGTAAGTGGGATGGAATACCCGACTAATGCTCTAATTTTATTCTCTGATGATACGCTACGCAATACCATTTTCCCTTTTGCTAAAGTAGAATGTGCCAGGTTTAAAGGTGTCACTTCGGAAGAGTTTATTGACCAAAAGAGTATTACGTCAAACATTGCCTTACAAGCAGAAGAAGCTTATAATTTTGTATTACGACACATAAATAAAGGTGCGGTTGTAAAGGGAGTTTATACCGTTTCACGATGGGAATATCCCGTAAAAGCTATACGTGAAGCAATAAGGAATGCTACTGTGCATCGCGATTACTCACTTACAGGAAAAGATGTCAAAGTGGCAATATACGATGATATGGTTGAAATTACAAGTCCGGGACTTTTGCCTCCTTCTATCGATTACTCGGCAATGGAAAGTCGTCAAAGCGACGCTCGTAATAAAGTTATTGCACCTGTTTTTAAGCGTATGGGGATTATAGACCAATGGGGAAATGGGCTAAAGCTAATCGCTGATGAATTGAAAGAGTATCCTCAAATTGAATTTCGTTGGAAAGAGGTAGGACTTTCATTTCAGGTACAGTTTGTTAAGAGGGACTATGTTTCGAGGCAAGAGTTAGGGCAAGAGTTAGGGCAAGAGTTAGAGCAAGAGTTAGAGCAAGAGTTAGAGCAAGAGTTAGAGCAAGAGTTAAAAAATCCGACGCGATATTCGGGAATTCTTGAAAAACTTAATATTAATCCTCTTGCTCGAAAAGAGATTTCAGAATTATTTGGAGAAAAACAGATTTCGGGAAGTCTAAATAGAACCTTGAAAAAATTGGTAGAAGGTGGGCTTATTGAACATACGATTCCGAATGTCAAAAATCATCCCGACCAAAAGTTTAAAATAACAAATCAGGGATGCCTATTTCTGAAAATGCTAAAGGAAGCTTCAAAAACTGATTTTGATACATTAGTGAACAATTAGAAATAAAAATGTTATGGTACATCCCAGTAGCCTCAATAAACTGATATAGAAGAATATAAAATTAATCAATCAGTTTTGTCAAAACTGTTTTCAGTACTAAAAGGTTCAAGTCAGGAGAACTATAAAATAAAAATTGCGGAGCTCTCTCAAACCCCGCAACCTCGTAATTCGCAAACTCCTTCTACCTTCTACCTTCTACCTTCTACCTTTAGAATAGTCCTGTAATATTCCCATCATTATCGATGTCGATATTTTCGGCTGATGGCACCTCGGGTAGTCCGGGCATTCTCATGATATCACTCGCGATAGGAATCACAAAGCCTGCACCTGATGCAATCTCAATTTCACGGATATTGACAACGAAACCATGCGGTCTGTTCAATAATCTGGGGTTGTCAGAAAGTGATTTTTGAGTTTTAGCAATACATACGGGTAGATTTTCCAGATTCAAATCAGCAATGGTTTTGAGGTCTTTTCTGGCTTTAAGAGAATACTCTACATCTACCGCGCCGTATAACTCAGTTGCAATTTTATGGATTTTCTTTTCAATAGTCCAGTCAAATTCATATAATGGTCTGAAGCAAGTTGAACAACTTTGAGCTGCTTCAACCACTACTTTTGCTAAGTCGAGTGCACCTTCTCCTCCTTTAGCCCAGGCATCATTAACAGCAAACTGAATTCCTAAATCATTGAGGTGATTTGTTAAAACAGCGATCTCCTCTTCGGAATCGGTAGCAAATTTATTCAAAGCAACTACCGGTTTGATATTGAAGTGAAGAATATTCTCAATATGTTTATCCAAGTTTTGTAATCCTTCTCTAACTGCTTCCGGATTAGATGTACTTAAGCTTTTTAAATCTACTCCACCATGATATTTCAATGCTCTGATAGTGGCTACAATTACGGTTGCATGAGGAGTTAATCCGCCATATTGTGATTTAATGTCAAAGAACTTCTCTGCTCCCAATTCAGAAGCAAACCCTGCTTCAGTAACTACATAGTCTGACAGGGAAAGTCCCATTTTAGTAGCAATAATGGAGTTTGTACCTTGAGCAATATTCGCAAAAGGTCCACCGTGAATCAAAGCAGGTGTATTCTCTAAAGTTTGTACTAAGTTAGGTTTAATGGCGTCTCTTAGTAGTGCTGCCATAGCTCCTTGTGCATTCAAGTCTCTGGCAAAAATTGGTTTCTTATCATAGGTATACCCGATAAAGATATTGCCTAATTTATTTTTAAGATCTTCAATGCTTTCAGATAAGCAAAGGATAGCCATAATTTCGGATGCAGCTGTAATATCAAATCCTGTTTCACGAGGTACTCCTTGTGATGTTCCACCCAAACCAATAACAATGTCACGCAATGCGCGCTCATTCATGTCCATTACTCTTTTCCATTTCACGGTTCTGGGATCCAGGTTAAGTTTTCTGGTTTTACTCTGTAAGTTATTATCAATCAGTGCAGCTAACAAGTTATGTGCTCTTTCAATAGCTGCCAGGTCACCGGTAAAATGCAGGTTGATATCTTCCATCGGGATGACTTGTGCGTAACCACCCCCTGCAGCTCCTCCTTTTACTCCAAAAACAGGTCCTAACGAAGGCTCACGAAGAACCACCATGGTTTTGTGTCCCAACTTGTTCATTCCCTGAGCCAATCCAATGGATGTGGTTGTTTTTCCTTCACCGGCAGGTGTTGGGGTGATGGCAGTCACCAGGATCAACTTACTTTTTTTAACTTTCTCTTCATCAATTAAGCTGAGAGGTAATTTAGCCTTATATCTTCCAAACTTTTCAACTAAATCCTGGTCAATATTCAAATTGGCAGCAATAGCCCTGATGGGTAACATATTGGCTGCTTTTGCTATTTCAATGTCTGATTTCATATTTGTTATGTTTTAAAAAGTTGATAAATTAGATTGCAAAAATATACTATTTATTTGACAATAACTATCCAATTATAGTGATTGTGTCTATTGATAAAATCGATAGGAAAAACTTTTCTACTTTTCCTTTGCTGAGAATGAGAGTCCCAACAGATATACAGCTGAGATGATCAGTACTCCGATAGCAGCGACAATACCTGAACGGTCGGAGATGAAGCCCATTAATGGAGGAATTACCGCTCCACCACTGATAGCCATCACCATCAATCCGGAGATTTCATTAGCACGATCGGGATATCTTCCAACAGTGATGGAAAAGATCAATGGGAAGATATTGGCAAAACCCAATCCGATGATAAATAGTAGCACTAAAGCTCCCATTTCAGAAGGAATGAATGCAAAAACAAGAATAGAGATTAATCCTAAGATGGAACTACCGATAAAGAAGTGGCGTGTTGAAATGCGGGTTAAGAGCATCGCTCCCAAGAAAGTACCCAACATTTTTCCGAAAAAGTAGATGCTTCGTCCCGATTCTGCCAGAATTTGTTCTGTTCCAAATCGCTCCTTCAAAAAGGATCCGGAGATGGCGTTGACTCCCACATCGATTCCCACTACTAAGAAGATTCCCAATACCATTAATGCGATATATCGATTACCTAAAAGCTTGAATGAAGAACCAAAAGTAGCTCTTTTTTCCAGGTTAACACTCTCTTCAATTTTAACAGAATACAACCATATCACAGAGAGTAGGGAAACAATACCAAAGATCAAAAAGATCAGCTTCCAATCGCCATATTGGGCAGCCAAAATTCCCGCTAAAGGAGGGGCAATCATGGAGCCTAAGGCTTTAATAAATTGTGAAAAGCTGAGAAAACTGGATCTGCGGTTGGAGGGTACTACATCCACTAAAAGCGGATTAGCAGAGACCTGAACAATAGTGTTCCCAATTCCCAACAGGGCAAATCCTATGAGAACCATAGTGACGGAGTAATTGATTAAAGGGAAAAAGAGTCCCAAAGCAGTAACACTCATCCCGATATTCAGCATGTTTCGTTTTCCTATCCGATCTTGTAAAACTCCCACCGGTACCGATAAAATGAAAAACCATAGAAATACGGCTGATGGGATCAGACCGGCAATGGTGTTGCTCAATTCAAAGTCCTCCTTGACTCTGTCCACGCCAATACCTACCAAGTCACAAAAGCTCATCACAAAAAAGGAGAGCAATACAGGAAAGATAATTTTTAGAGAGATCTTATTCTGTTTCATTTATAAATTGTTATTAATTTTTATTTTTTACATTAATGGGAGCAGGTGCTCAACTTTTTTATAATAGGAAGGATCAACCAGCGTAGCACTACCGATCATGGCAGCAGACTCTAGTAGCTTAGATGACTCGACCTGTACAAGAGATCCAACCGATTGCAGTGTTTCATTCATCTTTTTTTCGAATAGATGAAAATTCCGGGCAATACTTCCACCTACTACCAGCTTTTCTGCTCTAAAGCGTGTCATCCAGGTGTGCAGAAAGAGAGCCAATTGTTCTCCAAAATCATCAAAAAGTTCCTGAACTTTAGGATCTTGATCTGCTCTCATGGCGATCTCTTTCACTCCCGGTAGCTTTTCGCCACTCAATTGTTCATACCGTCCTACCAAGCCGCGTGTAGAGAAGTAATCGTCTGCATTTCCATCTTTAAAAGGAAGGTGCCATACGCAACCGAACTCCGGTACTTCCTCTCCGGCAACTACGGGAAGGTGATCCGATAAAAAGGCTGATCCAAAACCGGTTCCTAATGTGATTGCCAAGGAACGTTCGCTTCCTTTTAACTCTCCAAGCCAGTCTTCACCCAATGCGAATGCTGTAGCATCGTTAATAAAACGAATTGGGAATGTGTCCGGTAATCCCAACTTTTGACGAATCATATGTGGAATACTCACTCCGTATAAAGCTTCATATTTCTTGTTGTTGCCTTGAAATAGCGCAATGCCGTTCACATAATCAAATGGACCGGGCATAGCAAAACCGATGCCCAAGCAGTTTTCCGTGCCAATCTGCGCAAGTGTTCTCTGAATCGTGTCAGCCCAAATGGTAATAATCTCTTGAACACTTCCCTGATTATTCAGCGGCGAACTCTGAAATGTATCAGCTAAGTATATCTGTTTTTGAATGTCACAAGCAGCACAACTAACGTGAGTGCCCCCAATATCAACGCCGATAGCAAGATGTTTCATGTCTTTATAATTTTTTATAAAATAGTCAACAAAGATATAAAAAAATTTCGGATTTCGGAATCTTAAATTTAGAATTTAGATTTTAGAATTTAGAATTAAATTTTGAGTGATAGTCCCAGTCGTAATTCGTAATTCGTAATTGGATTCCGCCTTCCGCCTTCAACCTTCCGCCTTCCTAATGCTGGTGTCCGAAAAAGTGAGAAATAATAAAGTAAAGTCCAATCAGGATAAAGAGCAGCGCAACGCCTCGTCTGACCCAGATCTCGACATTTTTGATTTTGTTGTACCACTTGCTGATACCGGCAAGGCTATATGCCATTAAAAAGGAAAAAATCAGTACGGGAAGTCCGGTGGTGATAGCAAATATGACCGGGAGCAATAATCCTTCCGGAGAAGCTATCGTGAGGGGTACTAACATCCCGAAAAAGAGGACGATACAGTGGGGACAAAAAGATAATGCCAGCAGTACTCCTAACAGAAATGCGGTGATATACCCTTTGCTGCTCCCTTGCTGTTGAATCCGGTTGGTAATCTTGCCCAAGCCGGGAATCCGTAGCGGAATCAAGTCCAGCATCAATACGCCCAAAATGACAAAAATAAAGCCCAAATAGTGTTCTACGTATTGAAATAGCTTCTCGATATGCAGTTGTTTGGCGCCATAATAAAGAATGATGACCAAAACCAGATAGGTTACCATTCTTCCCAAAACGAAGATCAGACTGTTCCAAATCACTCTTCTTTTCTGTTCAATATCCCGTCCAATAAATGCAATGGCAGTAATGTTACTCATTAATTGACAAGGACTTAATGTTACCATCAGTCCAATCAGAAAAGCAGAAAAAATAGGGAAACCGGAGTTTTCTATCAAGTGTTGTAAATATTCCATTTGAGATTAATTAGAGTTCAGGTAATTTTCGATTAGTTCTTTTATTTCAGCTTTGCTACCGATATGTCCCACCATCACAATATCTTTTCCCAAAATCAGGGCAGGCGTGCTTAAAACCCCATATTTCAGGATTTGTCCAATATCACCAATCACCGTTATGGGCACTTCCCACTGTTCCTCTTTAACAACTTCTCTGACCCGATTTTCCATCACTTTACAATGCGCACAGGCATCTCCCAAAATAATAATTTGCTTCTCCTGACTCATATTTATTGATCTTTTTTTCTGGTTAATTGTATGGTTTCGCAGTTGGCTTGGGAACACTCTCCACAAGCGATACAACTCATATCTATTGCACCTCCTTGTATGCTGCCCATTTTGCAATAACGGTAACATCTTTTGCACTCTTTACATTCTGAAATGCGGACCCGTTTGGCAAAAGGAATTCGCGACACCCAGTTGAGTATCAATCCGACCGGACAAACCGTACGACAGAAGGGACGGTAAATCAACAGTGAAGAAATGATGACCAATCCCACCAAAAAGTAACTAATCGGATTAAAAATTTGCAGGATAAAGATATTCACAAAGGGAAAATATTGGCACACTAAATTGGTTTTGGTAATCAAAATAGCGATAATCAGGATCACCACTGCCGAACTTTGAATGATATGCAATATTTTCTGACTTTTCTTTGATTTAAGCCACTGCAAACGTTCTCCTTTGTACAAAAATTCTTGCAACGCACCGATATGGCAGAGCCAGCCGCACCAGATCTTTCCGAAGAGGAAGGTCATGATAATCAGCACGATCAGTAGGGTGGGGTAGATCAGTAGCGTGGAGTTACCCGATAGCAGAAGGATGGTATCATTGAAAAGAAGAGAGATACATGGGCACCCCCCTAATATAAAACCAAAATAAATAAGGGAGCCCAACAGAATCGGATAACGCAAATAATGGATCCAACGGGTATGATAAAAGATTGAAATCAGCACCCATATCATCATCAAAATGGTGAAGCGAATCAGGGTTGAATAATGTTTTTCTATTAGGAATAAAAAAGATTGGGGGGCAGCAGAGCCATTTTCCTCTTCCAGTTCATCGCCCCTCTCTTCGATTTCATCGTTCACCTCCGCAGGGTTGGCACTCACTTCATCAACTTCACCTGAATCCTCCCAGTCGCTCCACTCCTCACTTTCATCGCCCGAATCATCCCAATCACTCCACTCTTCTTCAGTGTCATCTGTTGTCTCGGCACAAGCTCCTTCCGAATCGGACTTTCCACCACATTCGGACGCGGAAGGGCACCCTCCACAACCGGGTTGATTCACTTCCGTCAGCACAACCGTTCCCTCTTTTTCGGAAGAAGTAATTTCTATTTGCTTGTAAATAAACAAAATAAGGAGTGCTGAAAGCAACCCCAAAACAATCCATTCTAAACCACGAGATTTCATATCAAAACGCAATTAAGCAACCCGCAAAAGTACAATGAAATTTCGGATTTTGCCTCTCGCCTTTTTTTTATTCCGCCTTCCGCCCTCCGCCTTCCGCCTTCAACATAACCCTATAGGGTAACATGATTATTCCACATTTATATTATTGATAATCAAACATTTAATATAATTTTAGAAAATAATCCCACAAAAGTATTGACAAATACAAAAAAAACAACTAACTTTGCTGTGTCAAACCAATTGAAAATTAGAAGATTAGAAGTTGAAAACAAGCGACAAAAAATCAAACTCTAACCACAAAACTTCTAAATTCTAATTTCTAAATTCTAAATTCAATGAAACGTCTCAGCATTGCAATATTATTAACCCTTTCCTTCCTCTCCTTACAAGCACAGGAGCTAACCAATGCCGGGCGTGAGTTTTGGGTTACTTCTTCAAAGAATATCCTTTCTGATGTAATGCCGGATAGTGCACTAATCTACATTATGGGAGATACTTTGTGTACAGGCTATATTGAAAACCCAAATACTTCTTTTTACCAAACTTTTACTGTGGTTCCGGATAGTGTTTTGGTGATTGCTATTCCAAAAGAAGATATCATGTGTAATGTACCAAATAGTCCTTCAGATACTATTCGCTTTATTGAAGCTAAAGGAATCTATATTAAAACGGAAAAAAATGTCTATATCTATTTGCAAACTAATGTTGTAGATTCCATCGATGCGCATAATAGTATACGTACGGCTAAGGTTCCAGTACTCCCATCCTCTATTTTTTCTACCGAAGTTAAATTAGAAGGTCTTGGGGCTAATCATAATTTTTTTCAACTGCCTGTACTTTTAATTATTGCTACAGAAGATAATACTACGCTGTTTGTACCAGAATTATATCATCAAGGTTTTGTAACCACTTCCCCTTTTACGGCAGCATTACAAAAAGGGGAAGTATTAGTTTTGCCATCACATAATTTAGAGGGTTCAAACATAAATAAAATAATTACGACAAATTGTAAAAAAGTGGTTTTTTATTTTACATCACGTTTAAGTGGAATTCAAGGTGGTTATGGATCCAAAATGTTTCGAAGTATAACCAATAATCATCTTTATAAAGGAAAAGATTTTTTACTGGTAAAATATACATATGGTAATTTTCCAAAAGGGATTATATTAAGAGATGAAACAAATTTATATGCAAATGAGACTGTTTCATTATATCGTTGTAACCAACTCTCCATTAGCCCGTCATATGCAAACATTGCAGTTTCAGTTTCAAGCAGATCCATTGGATGCGGAACCCCACCTCCTTGGCTTATTAATGTTCCTTTTGCTTTCATAAGATCATCAGTGAATAGGCACGCAGATCACGGATATTTTTTCGGAATTAATCATACTTATGTAGGTTCTGGTAATTCAATGATGCCAATAAGTAATGAAGTGACAAACTATACCAATTTAAACCATATTTTACCAGCTGACCGCATGATGAAAAAATGGTTTTTCCCGACAACACAACGCCGCGTATCCCAAGCTCCGGATACCACTTATGTTGACCTGGTTATCTTTGTTAAACCGGAAGGGATTCACTCTATGTACATTAATCACGAATTGATTCCATCTACTGCTTTTAACCTTTTTCCTCATACGAACGGGGATTATTACTACCTTCAATATAGCCTTTTTAATAATTCGATTCCTAATTTCTTTATCTTGGAGAATGAAAATGGGTTTAATGCCACTATTAACGAGTTCGGTTATAATATGAGACCCAATAACAATCACGGACATATGGATTTTCTCTATTTCCACAATAATGACTCCGGAGTCAATTATTACGAATCTCCTGTTGCTTATTCCAATTTGAGTCCTGTTGATTCTGCAACCGTTTACCGCTGTGTCGGAGATCTGCTGCATCTGGAAGTACCTCATAATCCCGATTCTGTTGCCATAGATTGGATTGTAGATGGAACGCTGTTTCCGAACTCGCCTACTGTAGATTATCCCTTAACAACAGCAGGTACGCTAACCGTTCAACTGGTTTTACACTATACTTGTCCCGATACCACTACCACATTTGTTGTCGTGGTGCCTCCGCCTGTAATTCCATTTTCCACAGACACCACTTTATGTCAGGGAACTGAACTCTCCGTTGAAAACCCTGATGCACTGCATTATTTGTGGTCCACCGGAGATACAACCGCTTCTATTGTCATTGATACGGCGGGTCATTACTCGGTATCTGTCACCAATTTGGGTTGTACCGTTTCTCTCAATGATATCAACGTTCAACTCTATCCGCAATCTTCGGTGAATTTAGGTAATGACTCCATTCTATGTGCCTTGGCAACTTTGCTCCTGAACGCAGAACAACCCCATCCTGCCACCTATTTATGGCAGGATTTGTCCACCAATACAACCTATTTGGCGAGTTCTGAAGGAGATTATTGGGTCATCGTTACGGATGAATGTTTACAGGTAAGCGATACGATCTATCTGGGATATTTGTATCCTATTGAAGTCGATTTAGGCAATGATACCACGCTTTGTGAAGGTCAACATTTGCTTCTTTCAGCGGAAACACCTTATTGTAGCTACTTGTGGCAAGATGGATCAACAGAAGCTACCTATTTAGTGAGGTATGCCGGTGTTTATCAGGTATTGGTCTCCAATCTCTGTTTTGATGAAACCGCAGAGATTGAAGTTTTCTATCAACGCTGCGAACAGGAACTTTATATTCCCAGTAGTTTCACTCCCAATTCCGATGGATTAAACGATCAGTTTAAGCCGATTTTTGCCTATCCCGATAAAATCGAAGAATACAGCATCTATATTTACAATCGTTGGGGGAATTTGCTCTTCACCTCTCAAAATCCGGAACAAGGCTGGACAGGCGAAGGCTGCATGAACGGCGTTTATACCTACGTCATTTTCTACAAAACCGAAGGAAAAGGAGGAAAAGTAGTGAACGGAACGGTAACGATATTTTGATTTCGGAGGGCGGAAGGCGGAATGAAATAAAAAGTCGAAAGTCGAAAATCGAAAGTTTTTATTATTAATTGAAAATTGAAAGTTGAGAATTGAAAATGGTCAAATATCTAATGTATCTCATTGATATTCACATTAATAGCCATGTCCTTTAGGGCATGGATGGGAATTAACACCCAAGATACCAAGGGCTTTAGCCCAAATTTATTATAATATTAGCCTTAGAGGGTTAAATTTGGAAAATGCAATATTGTTCCCGATTAATTCTAAATTCTAAACTCTAAATTCTAAATTTAGGAATCGTAATTCGTAATTCGTAATTGAAATCATTCCGCCTTCCGCCCTCCGCCTTCAAAATAACCCTATAGGGGTAACATGATTATTCCACATTTATATTATTGATAATCAAATATTTAACATAATTTCAGAAAATAATCACATAAAAGTATTGACAAATACAAAAAAAACAACTAACTTTGCTGTGTCAAACCAGTTGAAAATTAGAAGATTAGAAGTTAAAAATAAGCAACAAAAAATCAAACTCTAACCACAAAACTTCTAAATTCTAATTTCTAAATCTAAATTGAAATGAAACGCCTCAGTATTGCAATATTATTAACCCTTTCCTTCCTCTCCTTACAAGCACAGGAGCTAACCAATGCCGGGCGTGAATTTTGGGTTACTTCTTCAAAGACTTTCCTTTCCGATGTAGTACCTGACAGTGCATTGATCTATATTATGGGAGATACTCTATGCACCGGATATATTGAAAACCCTAACACCTCTTTTCATCAAACTTTTACAGTAGTTCCGGATAGTGTGTTGGTAATTGCTGTTCCCAAAGACGAGATTATGTGCAATGTATCGGATAATCCTTTTGACACTACTCATTCAGTTGAATTAAAAGGGGTTTATATTAAAACGGAAAAAAATGTCTATGTCTATTTACAAACCAATATTGCAGATACTTTAAGATTTTCTAATCATAGACGAACAGCTAAGGTTCCTATACCCCCATTCTCTATTTTTTCTACCGAAATCAGTTTGAAGGACTTTCGAAATACTTTTGGTAATGTTTGTTTACACGTACTTTTAATCATTGCTACAGAAGATAACACTACGCTGTTTGTACCGGAATTACATTCTATCACTTCTACAACCTCTCCTTTTACAACAACACTACAAAAAGGGCAGGTATTAATTTTATCATCATACGGTTTTGGATATCCTGGTGCTAATGAAATAATTACGACCAATTGCAAAAAAGTAGTTTTCTATCTTACATCGTGTAAAACTCTTACGTATAATGAAGGAGCAAAACATTTTCGAACCATTCCCAATTACAATCACTGTAAAGGGAAGGATTTTTTATTTGTAAAATATGAATATAATAATTTCATCAGAGGAGTGGTGTTAAATAGTGAAGGTGATTTTATTGATAATGTTTCATTATTCCGATGTAATCAATTTTACGTAGGCTTATCAGATGCTGATGTCACAGTTTCAAGTAGATTTAATGTATGCGAAACTTTTCCTCAGTGTGGATGTGATACGGCTCCTCCATGGCTTATTAATGTTCCTTTGGCTTTCGTAAGGTCACCAATAGATAGATTTGGAGATCGTGGAATTACTACGAACATTAATTTCACCTATGCCGGTTCGGGTACTTGGATGCAACAAGTAAATTATGAACTATTGTGCTATACTAATCTTAATCATGTTTTACCAACTAATCGTATGGTAAAAAAGTGGCTCTTCCCGACAACACAACGCCGCGTATCCCAAGCTCCGGATACCACTTATGTGGATCTGGTCATTTTTGTTAAACCGGAAGGAATTCACACTATGTACATTAATCACCAATTAATTTCATCCACTGCTTTTAACCTTTTTCCTCATACAAACGGGGATTATTACTACCTTCAATATAGCCTTTTTAACAATTCGATTCCTGATTTCTTTATCTTGGAGAATGAAAATGGGTTTAATGCCACTATTAACGAGTTCGGTTATAATATGAGACCCAATAACAATCACGGACATTTGGATTTTCTCTATTTCCACAATAATGACTCAGGAGTCAATTATTACGAATCTCCTGTTGCTTATTCCAATTTGAGTCCTGTTGATTCTGCAACTGTTTACCGTTGTGTCGGAGATCTGCTACATCTGGAAGTGCCTAATAATCCCGATTCTGTAGCCATAGACTGGATTGTGGATGGAACGCTATATCCGAACTCGCCTACAGTAGATTTTCCCTTAACTACAGCAGGTACGCTAACTGTTCAACTGGTTTTACATTATACTTGTCCCGATACCACCACCACATTTGTTGTTGTGGTACCACCACCTGTAATTCCATTTTCCACAGACACCACTTTATGTCAGGGAGCTGAACTCTCCGTTGAAAACCCTGATGCACTGCATTATTTGTGGTCCACCGGAGATACAACTGCTTCCATTGTCATTGATACGGCGGGTGTTTATTCAGTATCTGTCACCAATTTGGGTTGTACCGTTTCTCTCAATGATATCAACGTTCAACTCTATCCGCAATCTTCGGTAAATTTGGGTAACGACTCCATTTTATGTGCTTTGGCAACGTTGCTTTTGAATGCCGAACAACCCCATCCTGCCACCTACTTATGGCAAGATTTGTCCACTAATACAACCTATTTGGCGAGTTCTGAAGGGGATTATTGGGTCATCGTTACGGATGAATGTTTGCAGGTAAGCGATACCATCTATTTGGGTTATTTATATCCTATTGAAGTCGATTTAGGCAATGATACCACGCTTTGTGAAGGTCAACATTTGCTTCTTTCAGCTGAAACACCTTATTGTAGCTACTTGTGGCAAGATGGATCAACAGAAGCTACCTATTTAGTGAGGTATGCCGGTGTTTATCAGGTATTGGTCTCCAATCTCTGTTTTGATGAAACCGCAGAGATTGAGGTTTTTTATCAACGCTGTGAACAGGAACTTTATATTCCCAGTAGTTTCACTCCCAATTCAGACGGATTAAACGATCAGTTTAAGCCGATTTTTGCCTATCCCGAAAAAATCGAAGAATATACCATTTACATTTATAATCGCTGGGGAAATCTGCTCTTTACCTCTCAAAATCCGGAGCAAGGCTGGAGAGGTGAAGGCTGCATGAACGGCGTTTATACCTACGTCATCTTCTACAAAACCGAAGGAAAAGGAGGAAAAGTAGTGAACGGAACGGTAACGATATATTGATTTCGGATTTCGGATTTCGGATTTCGGAATGAAAAAAGGTGGAATGCGGAATGCGGAATGCGGAATGAATCAATTACGAATTACGGGGTCAAAAATTGAGAATTGAACGTGGCTGTAGAGACGCAATGCTTTGCGTCTCTGATATAACACAAGGGTTCAAATATGTTAATTTTCACATTTATGTTATTGATAATCAAATATTTGACATAATTTTAAAAAAAATCACATAAAAGTATTGACAAATACAAAAAAAACAACTAACTTCGCTGTGTCAAACCAATTGAAAATTAAAAGGTTAGATGAAACGCTTAAGCATTGCAATATTATTAACCCTTTCCTTTCTGTCTTTACAAGCACAGGAGCTAACCAATGCCGGGCGTGAGTTTTGGGTTACTTCCTCCAAGACTATCCTTTCCGATATAATGCCTGATAGCGCTTTGATCTATATTATGGGTGATACCCTGTGCACCGGTTATATTGAAAACCCAAATACTTCTTTTTACCAAACTTTTACAGTAGTTCCTGATAGTGTGTTGGTGATTGGAGTTCCAAAAGAGGATATCCTATGTAATGTACAGGATAACCCTTTTGATACCACTCGCCTAATTGAATCCAAAGGGATCTATATTAAAACAGAAAAAAATGTCTTTGTCTATTTACAAACCAATATTGCAGATTCCACTTATAAACTTAGTAGTATACAAAGTAATAATGTGCAGACAGCTAAAGTACCTGTACCTCCACTCCCCATTTTTTCCACTGAAATTGACTTGAGA
>Ga0208195_1000767_pt1 | contig 40244 bp, 34 predicted proteins | sample AD_UKC077_MetaG_FD_184441 | JGI IMG/M metagenome (GOLD analysis project Ga0208195, IMG submission 184441) | Active sludge microbial communities of municipal wastewater-treating anaerobic digesters from USA - AD_UKC077_MetaG (SPAdes) (version 2) | ecosystem: Engineered > Bioreactor > Anaerobic >... | reverse complement strand
ACCCGTCCCCAATAGATTCGGTAAACCCGCCCGAAAAAGGAGGACCTGTCCTCCGAAGCTTGAGCGAAAGAGGATCAGTCGAAGGCCAGGCCGGTCTTCCAGTGTTCCCACACCCTGCCCACCAGATCGGGGCCGGGCTTGAGCGTCGGCTTGCCCGGTCTCCAGCCCGAGGGGGTGACTTCAGTGCCCTTGCTCTGTCTCACGAGCTGGAATGCCTGGATTTGCCGCAGGCTCTCCATCACGTTGCGGCCCACCGGCGGGGTGAGGACCTCGTACCCCTGGATGATGCCGTCCGGGTCGATGATGAAGCGGCCGCGCGTTTCGACCCCGGCGTCGATGTCGTATACGTCGTAGAGGCTGCCCACCCTGCCTGCCGCATCGGAGAGCATGGCAAAGGGGATCCCCCCGGAGACCATCTTGGAGAGTTCGACATCGTCCCACATCTTGTGTACGAACACGCTGTCGACACTCATGGAAAGCACCTCGACCCCGAGCTTCTGAAATTCCGGATACTTCTCGGCAACTGCCGAGATCTCGGTCGCTCAGACAAAGGTGAAATCACCCGGATAAAAGCACAGTACGATCCACTTGCCGAAATACTCCGAGAGTTTGACCGTTACAAATTTTCCCTTGTGATACGCAGGGGCGACGAAATCCGGGGCCTTTCTGCCCACCTTGACCATGGCTCTCTCCTTCCTTCCTGTCTCCTGTTCTGTTTCTCCACCCGCCTTTGGCTGCTCCTCAGCCTGTTGGCCTCCCATGGGCCTGGCGCAGCCCACCTTCATTTCTTCCGGCATACCTAAACCCTCCTTTCCCGGGGTATCAGGAACAATATTCTTTTTTTTATTCTGTGCGTCGTATCTCATCCTGCAGTTCTAATATTATCTCAGGATTCGATAGGGTATGCGTCTTCATGAACATACGATACCATGCCAGTATTCAAACCGCAAATAACTCTGGCGCTATGTATAGATATTCAGAATATGCTGAAAGGATAATAACCGGAAAATGGCCTGTTTCAAGCAGGTTCAACCTCAAGATACATCCGGTACTCAGCATCATATGAACCCTTTAGGGCTGTGCTTTGTCTTGAGAAATGCCGGCCTGCTCGTACAAGGATTATTAGAGAGCAGCCCCGCAGCCGGGTGGCGGGAGGGCGTCATGAGCTCTTCCGATGCAGCCGGCGGCGAGATCAAAGGCTTTCTCAGCGGATCATGCCTTTCGCGGAAGCGCTCGTGGGGATGGCCCCGGAAGCAGCGGGACATTCCGGGTGCACAAGGCAAGGGCCTGGTTCGGGCAAGGAGGTGGGAGCATATGTCTGCGCCGAAACGAATCGTGATGGCAACCGATTTTTCAGAGCATTCCGACAGGGCCCTGAGCTATGCGCTCGACATTGCCCAGGCCTGTGATGCTCAGGTGTTCCTCGTCCATGTAGTGGAGACGATCCAGCAATGTGTCACTGACTACTGCATCAGCGAGGGCACGGTCAGACAGATCGAGGAACAGAGCGTGCATGCAGCACGGGAAAAGATGCGCATCGAGGTGGAAAACCTGACCAGGATCAGGAGGGCGAGCATCACCTTTGACGTGAGAACGGGCAACCCTGCAGAGGAGATACTCAAGGAGCAGAAAGACAAAAAGGCCGATTTGATCGTTGTCGGATCTCATGGGAGATCGAGCATCATCGGGCACATAACCGGCAGCGTGGCAGACAAGGTGGTTCATCAGGCCGGGTGCCCCGTCCTCCTCGTAAGATAGGGCACCCTGGAAGGGCAGACCGAGCAGGGAGCATAAAAACCAACCAGGGCCTGCCGCCGTGCAGAACAACCCATGATTTGACCGGGAAAACAACCCGGCTCAGCCGGTTTCGGTGAGCGGGGCAAGCGTGATCTCCACCCGGCGATTTGCCTGCCGGCCCTCGGGGGTCTGATTGGATGCAACGGGCTGGTTCTCCCCCATGCCCTCAGCCGCTACCCGGGTGGGATTCACCCCCTGAGCTATCAGGTACTGGGCCACATTCCGGGCTCTCTTCTCGGAAAGAGTCTGATTATATGACGCAGCACCGGTGCTGTCCGTGTGTCCCGCGACATTGACGAGGGTCTTCTCATACTCTTCCAGCACTTGGGAAACGGAATTGAGCACGTCGTAAAACTGGGGCCTGAGCTCCGCGCTGTCGGTCTCAAAAGTGATGCTGCTGGGCATGTTCAGGATGATCCGGTCATCTATGCGGGTAACGCTCACGCCCGTGGCCTCGAGCCGCTGCCTGAGCAGGATCTCCTGACGGTCCATGTAGGCGCCCGCGGTGCCTCCGGCCAGGGCCCCGATGCCCAGGCCTATGAGCGCGCGCTTGCGGCGCGACTCGCTGTCTCTGCCCGTGGCGGCGCCGGCGGCCGCTCCTGCAGCCCCGCCGATCACCGATCCCCAGACAGTCCTGCTCGTCTGTCGTTCCCGGGTGTAGGGATCTGTGGTGCACGACTGCACGGCGGGCAGTCCGGTAACGAGTATCAACAGGATAAAGGTCGTCGTCTTCTTCATGGCACTCCCTCCATGCTCGGTTTTTCTCAAACGCTTCACACCCCTCCGGCCAAAAGGCAGAAAGCGCCGCCAGGACCTCCTGTGCGGCAGCCATACCTATACATAGAGTGCACCATGGCAGGACCACTCTCAAGAAAGAGTGGCGCAGACGCACCAAGAGACGGTCCGGACGGTGAGCGCTACTGGGTGAGCGGCACGAGTTCGAGCTCCACGCGCCGGTTTGCCTGACGGCCTTCAGGGGTCGCATTGCTCGCTATGGGCATGGATTTTCCCATCCCGCCGGTGGCGATCCTCACCGGGTCGATGCCCTGGCTCGTCAGATACCGGCCCACGCTGGCAGCCCTCTTTTCCGAGAGCTCCTGGTTGTAGGAATCCGAGCCAGTGCTGTCGGTGTGGCCCGTGATATTGATGATGGTTTTGTTGTATTCCTTCAGGACCAGGGCCACGGAGTTCAGGATATCATAGAAACCGGCATTGATGTCCGAGCTGTCGACCCGGAAGGTGACGTTGCCGGGCATGTTCAGGACGATCCGGTCTCCTTCCCGTGTGACGCTCACGCCCGTATTCTGAAGCTGCTGCCTGAGCTTGGATTCCTGCCTGTCCATGTATACGCCCGCAGCTCCCCCGGCAAGGGCCCCCACGCCCGCGCCCATGAGCGCCCTCTTGCGGCGCGACTCGCTGTCCCGTCCCGTGGCGGCGCCGACAGCGGCTCCCGATGCAGCACCGATAATGGAACCCCACGCGGTCTTGCTCATCTTTCTCTGGCCGGTGTACGGGTCGGTGGTGCACGCCTGGAGAATGAATGCTCCGGTTATCAGGATCAAACAAACAATGCTGATTCTCTTCACGTTTCGCTTCCTCCTTCACGTCTTTCCTTTTACGGTATTTACCCGGGGGGACGAGAGCCTCCATCCTTTTCGCGCCTTAGGGGCCGTCAGCTGCGGCAATGGACCTATCGGAACCTGCGTAGCCCTGCAGGTCGGGCTTGGGAGTGGTCTCTCTTCCCTGTTTTCCCGGACAGGAGCTTACCCGATTATGGCTGGCGGTATCAACAGAAGAAAAAACGAAAAAGCGATCAGAGAAGATATCCCGGGGCCGGGCCTTGCAGGGCGCAACCTCGGGCAGGCGGGAATTCTCCCTGGAGGAAGAAGGGCAGCCCCGTATTCCCTTACGCCAGGCCCGGGCCGTCGAGCAAGACCCGCACGGCCATGAGCAGATCCTTCATGGCATAGGGCTTGGGAAGAAAACAATGGTTGTTGTCCCTGATTATCCTGCTCAGGGATTTCTCGTCCATATAGCCGCTGGTCATGAGAATCCGAATGTCCGGCTTCTCGCTTTTGAATTCATCGGCCAGATCAAGGCCGTTCTTGTCCGGCAGCACGACATCGCTGAAGATCAGGTGCAGGCTGTTCCGGTGTTCGTGAAACACCACGCGGGCCTCCATGGCGCTCGCAGCGGTGAGCACGGTGTATCCGTTTCCCTTGAGAGCGGTCCCGGCAAAGGAGAGAACGCTGGGGTCGTCTTCGATGACCAGGATCTTTTCGCCCCTGCCCCGGGTGTCTCCGGAGTCCTGCGGGCCCTGGTCGGGTTCCCGGCCGGGCTCTTCTGTGGAAACCGGGAAAAAGATGGTGAACACTGTTCCTTCACCGGGTCTGCTGTCGGCCACGATCCACCCCTTGTGTTTTTTTACGATTCCGTAGACCACCGCAAGACCCAGACCCGTACCCTTCCCCTGCTCCTTGGTGGTGAAGAACGGCTCAAAGATGCGTTCCGCGGTCTGGCTGTCCATGCCAATGCCCGTGTCTTCCAGGGAGAAACACACGAACTTGCCCGGCCTGGCATAGGAGTGTGCCCTCACATACTCGTGGCCTACGGCGGCGTTGCGTGTCCTGATGGTGATGGCGCCCCCCTCGGGCATGGCGTCGCGGGCATTGATCATGAGGTTCATGATCACCTGCTCGATGTTTCCCCCGTCAGCCATGACCGGCTGGAGATCGGCAGCGAGATCAACCCTGATGGCGATGTTCTCGCCGATGAGACGCTCGATGATTCTGAGAATGTTGTCTACGGACTGATTCAGGTTCAAAGGGGCCATTTCCACGAGCTGTCTCCTGCTGAAGAACAGGAGCTGGCGGGTGAGATCGGACGCCCTGGTCACCGCCTTTTCGATCTGCTGGAGATTCTTCAGGATGGGGTCATTCTGCCCCACCATGAGCAGAGAGATATCGAGCGAACCGCGTATGGCGGTGAGGATGTTGTTGAAATCGTGCGCCACGCCGCCCGCCAAGGTGCCTACCGCCTCGAGCTTCTGGACCTGCTGGAGCTGGAACTCCAGATTCCTGCGAGCCGTGATGTCCTTCAGGAAACCCTCGATCCCCATCATGTTGCCCTGACCGTCGGTGGCAGGAGCACCGCAGAAGATGAAATGCCGCACCGATCCATTCTTATGGACGAGCACGCCGGTATAATCCACGATGGTCTCACCATTGCGGATCTTTCTGAACTGCCGGGTATACTCCCCTGTTTCCTGCTCGCGGGCCATGACCAGCAAGCTCTTGCCGGCGAGCTCATGCGGCGTATAACCCAGAATCTTTTCCACGATCGGGTTTACATAGGATATATATCCCCTCTGATCGAGGCTGATGATGATATCCGGTGAATTCTCGGCCAGCAGCCTGAACCTCTCTTCACTCTCTCGAAACGCCTTCAGCGACATCCGGTGCTCCAGCACCTCTTCCCGCAGGCTGTCGCTGAACTGCTGCAGCGTTTCCATGAAGGAATTGAAATATCGGGCCAGCATGCCGAACTCGTCCCGGGCCGAATCATCCATGCGCACGGAGAAATCACCGGTGGCTCCGGCGGAAAAGTGCTTCATCAGCCGTCTCAGAGGAGAAGTGATGGCTGATCCGATCCAGAGCGTCATCATGAGCACCACTGCCATGACGATCACGGTAATGACGAAGATAATGTTCTTGACATGGAGCAGAATCCCATGGAACTCGTCCATATACCCGGATGAGGCAATGACCCAGTCGAGCTCCGGGATGTAGTTGAGCATCACGATCTTTTTCCTGAAGATGTCCTCTCCGGGATTGCGCCAGTCATAGAGGATCTTGCCCGTTTTTTGACCTATGATCCTGGCCGCGGTTGTCCGAAGGTCCTCATCCTCGATGTCGTAGATCGATCCCGCATACGAGGGATGGATGATGATGTTTCCTTTTCCGTCGAACACATAGGAGTAGCCCGTCTTCCCGAACCTCAGGCCCAGGATGCTCTCCCTGAAGTCATCCACGTTGATGAGGTCGATGAACTCATCCTGGTACGAGGAGACGGAAATGATCCAGTCCCAGGGTTCGAAATAGGTCATATAAAGGGCCTTTGGACGGGGCTCGGGCTCGCCCGGATTCTGCCAGTCATACGTGAGATACCCTTCTTTCCTTCTGATCTGTTCCTGGACAAAATACCGATGGGAAAAATCGACGCCCTCCATCCCTGGGGTCCCGTGGACGACGGCCACTCCCGCACTGTCGACGCAGTAGATATAGCCGGTCTTCCCGACCTGCTGCGACAGCAGGACCCTGCGCACATTGTACTTGGCCGTCTCTTCGGAGAGTTCTCCCTTGAGGAATCTCTGGTAATAGTATTCGACGATGTCTTTGTTTCTCTGGGCTATGCCGCGCAGATGATTCTTGATGGTGAGGTCGGCCGAGGCCTTGAGCATCGTGTGGATGCTGCTGGTGGAGCTTCTCAGCTCATCTTCGATGAGTGTTTCGATGGTCTGCCTGACCATGTAGTGAAACGCGGCACTGGCAAGGACGATGGTGAAGACAAAGACAAAGCCGTAACCCAGCAGGAGCTTTCCGCGTATGGATATCAAATCGAACAAAGACTTCATCAAGATCCGCCTTGCTCAGATCTTTCGGTTTCCCAAAGGAATTTCTTGAAACAATCAGGCGCGGAGGCACGGGCTCTGCCCGAGCGCACAACAGGATGGATCCTGGAAGAAAGCCAGGGAGGGCAACCCCCGGGCAGAAGACGGCCCGGAGCTTCGGCAGCCGCCTGTCAGGCGGAGAAAGGGATCGCCCCGGGTCATCGACGGGTTCACGAACTCCTTGTCTCTTTGCATCCTGTCCGGAGGATCATCCTCGGGTGAGATGACGGTGCTTGATCCGGTGGGGCGTCTCTGCCGCCTTGCCGAGCCGCTGTTTTTTGTCAGCCTCGTAATCAGAGTAATTTCCCTCGAACCAGACCACCCGGCTGTCTCCCTCAAAGGCAAGGATGTGCGTGGCGATACGGTCGAGAAACCAGCGGTCGTGGCTGATGACCACCGCGCACCCGGCGAAGTTCTCCAGGGCCTCCTCCAGGGCGCGCATGGTGTTCACGTCCAGGTCGTTGGTAGGCTCGTCCAGAAGCAGGACATTGGCCCCCTCCTTCAGCATGCAGGCAAGGTGGACCCGGTTGCGCTCGCCGCCCGAGATCATGCTCACCTTTTTCTGCTGGTCCGTGCCGGAGAAGTTGAAGCGTGCGACATAGGCCCGCGAGTTGACCTCGCGCCTTCCCAGATCGATGAGATCACTGCCGCCGGAGATCACCTCCCAGATGGTTTTCGACGGATCCAGAGTATCGCGCTCCTGGTCCACATAGGCGAGTTTGACTGTCTCTCCGACCCTGATGGCGCCGGTGTCGGGCCGCTCGCTCCCCGTGATCATCCTGAACAGGGTGGTCTTGCCCGCACCGTTGGGCCCGATAACGCCAACGATGCCGCCTGCGGGCAGGGCAAAGCTCATATCCTCGAAGAGGATGCTGTCGCCGTATGTCTTGCTCACCCTTTCAGCCTCGATGACCACCTTGCCCAGGCGGTCTCCGGGCGGGATATAGATCTCGAGCTCTTTTTCCTGCTTCTCCACGTTCTGGCTCAAAAGCGTCTCATACGCGCTCACGCGGGCCTTGGCCTTGGCCTGGCGGCCCTTGGGAGACATCCGGATCCACTCGAGCTCGCGCTCCAGAGTCTTCTGACGCTCGGTCGCGTGCTTCTCCTCGTGCTTGAGCCTGTGCTGTTTCTGCTCCAGCCAGGATGAGTAGTTACCCTTCCAGGGAATGCCGTGCCCCCGGTCGAGCTCCAGGATCCAGCCGGCCACGTTGTCCAGGAAGTAGCGGTCGTGGGTGACCGCGATCACCGTGCCCTCATACTGCTGGAGGTGGCGCTCCAGCCAGGCGACCGTCTCTGCGTCCAGGTGGTTTGTGGGCTCGTCCAGAAGCAGGATGTCGGGTTTCTTGAGCAGGAGCCTGCACAGCGCCACCCGCCTTTTTTCTCCACCGGAAAGCACGCGCACCGGCGTGTCGCCCGGAGGACAGCGCAGGGCGTCCATGGCCATCTCGAGGCGGGAATCGATATCCCAGGCATCCAGGTGATCGATCTTTTCCTGCAGCTCGCCCTGGCGCGCCATGAGCGCATCCATCTCATCGTCGGAAAGGGGCTCGGCAAACTTCATGCTGATCTCGTTGTACTCGTTCACCAGGTCAACGGCCTCTCTCAGACCCTCTTCCACCGCCTGTCTGACCGTCGCCTCCGGGTCGAGCACCGGCTCCTGCTCGAGATAACCGACCGTATATCCCGGCGAAAGCACGGCACGGCCCTCATACTCCCCGTCGACCCCGGCCATGATGCGCAGCAGAGTGCTCTTCCCGGAACCGTTGAGGCCCAGGACCCCAATCTTTGCGCCATAGAAATAGGACAGTGAGATATCCTTGATCACGGGCCTGCCCTGGTACATCTTGCCGACCTTCATCATAGTGTAGATGATCTTCTCAGCTCCATTGCTCATGGGAAAACGCTCCTTTTTCACCCTGCAAAAATCCCGGGTCCAGTCCTTATAAGCAGGGGACCCGGGCTCGTTCATCTATAACGGGACAGGCCTTTTTTGGAAAGGGGGAAAATATCCAACCCGGTCGTGGCTCGGCTTCGGGGAATCCCCCAGCGAGATGCGTTTATAGCCTGGGGGATTTCCTCTCGTTGCAATTATGGCATATTTCTCAAGACCGAGCCATTACCCAACCGAAAAGATCAGTCATCCATGAGATTTCTCGGCCCATACAGGATGGACTCCATCAGGGGCATGTACTGGAAAAAGATCGGGCAGGGGCTCAAGTCCATGTCGAGGAGCTGGCGGGAAACCTCGTGATCGCCCAGGGTGAGGCGCGCGGCCTTCCTGCTCATGGACTTGCCGAACTGAAGCGGGTTCATATAGACGTTTGCCGCAAGGGGAATCCCGTCCTTGATGGAGAAGGTCTTGAACCGGTTTACCTTTTCGGCTGAGGTCTTGAGCTTCTTGCCCCTGAGCACCAGGATGTTCCTGCCGCCTTCGGAGAGCGAACAGGAGAGCATGCCGCCTTCATCGGTGAACACGATGTCCGCGAGATACTTGGGATACCCGTACATCTCCACACCGCCCCTGCGGGCGCGCTCGGTGGTCACGGGAAGCTGCCAGACATATGCCGTGAAGTATCTCCTCGCCATCATGCTCAAGACAGTCAGCCCCGGTATGGGCTTTCTGCCGAAGGTGATGGGGAATGAAATCGAGAACTCATTGTACGGATCGATGTCAGTGCTGCGGTACTCGAAAGCCGTGAAGGCGACCATGGCCTTGCCTTTCCAGACCTCGACCGGATGGATCTCCGGCAGGGGGAGATGGCGCCGGATCTTCTCGGTGGAGGCCGTGAAGATGGCTGTCATGGCCGTATTGTCGTAGTAAAAGACAGGAAGCTTGCCTTCGAGCGACTGATCTTTGGTCATCATATCCCACTGAATCACACCTTTGAAAAAATCTCCTTTTTTCATACATCCTCCTCAGGTTCTCCATGAGCAATCTATTCCTTCTCCTGCCCCGGCGTGATCTGCCCGGCCATTCCTTCTCATCCCTCTCTGCACGCGTACGATTTCGCGACAAACCTGCTGGCCAGGCAGCTTAAGCTGACCGCGGTCACCGGGAAGAACCTGGTGAGCAGGTCCAGGGCCTTTGCATCAGCCCCGATCAGGATGCGTCTTTTGTTGCGCCTGATCCCTGCGATGATGACCTTTGCAGCCTGATCAGCGGTTGTCCGGAAAAGCTCGTCCTCGTAGAGCGACACGGCTTTTTCCCGGCTCAGGGAGAACATGGCGCGGTTGAAGCGCGTGTTACGCGCGATATTGGTCTTTATCCCGCCCGGGTGCACGCAGCTCACCCGGATGTTCGTCCCGTACATCTCCTGGGCAAGGGTCTCTGTGTAGCCCTTGACCGCGAACTTGGCGGCGCAGTAGGGGCCGTTGTTGGGGTTCGGGATGATCCCGTTGATGCTGGAGATGTTGACGATGTGCCCCTCGGGCTGTCTGCGTAAGTGGGAGAGAAACGCCATGGTACCGTGCACGACCCCCCAGAAGTTGATCCCGAAGAGCCACTGGAAATCCTCCAGGGGAACGGTCTCCAGGAGATCGCCCAGGGCCACCCCGGCGTTGTTGATGACCAGATCCACGCCCCGGTGATGACGGACGGCCTCCTCTGCAAAGCCGAAGACCTGATCGCGCTGTGCAACATCCACCACATGGGCAGAGACATTCACGCTGCCGCGGATAAGCCCTGCGGTCTCATTCAGACCAGGCTCGTCGATGTCCGCCAGCGCCAGGTTACACCCCTCGTTCGCCAGGTTCAGGGCAAGGGCCCTGCCGATTCCCGAGGCAGCTCCCGTGATCGCTGCTGTTTTCTTTGCAAGGACCTTCATAAATTTTTTAAGCACCCTCCTCTTAAAGAATAATCAATGTCGTGTCTTTTCGTCTTCCTCAAGCTTGTGGCCTGCTCTTTGGCGGCAAACGACCGGGCCGGCTCCTCAAAGGGCTTCCATTCGCTCCTGAACGAGCTCAGCATAACGCATTCTTTCCTACCTATCCTCTTTCTTCAAACACCCGCGCCTGAGGAATCTCCGGCGCGATGAGACACTTGAACACGTTGAGCCGGTTGAGCTGATTGGTGCCCTCGTAGATCTGCAAAAGCTTGATGTCGCGCAGCATCTTCTCCACACCTGCGTCCTGCCTCAGGCCGGCCTGGCCCATGAGCTCGATGGCCATCTGGCAGTTCCTGACCCCGAGGTCTGTACCCGCGACCTTGGCGAGCGATGCCCAGCCCGAGCAGCACTGCTGATCCTCGGGTCTGGCCCGGTCATAGAAGAGCTTGCCCATGAGCCTGGTGGAATAGTCCTTTTCCAGAATGGGCGCGATCACCTTGTCGAAGTAGGCCTGCGGCATGAGCCTGAGATAGTAGTAGACGGGCTTGAGCTGGAGGATCCTGTAGAGGCCCCGATGGCTGTTGGCATAGTTGGCCTCTGTATAGGCGAGCCTGCCCAGGGCCACGTTCTTGTACATCTCGGCGAGCATGCTCTGCACCCATTCATGGTTGATGAGCAAGGTGCCGTTCATCGTGGTCGCGGACGCGTGTTTGAGCGCTATCTCAAACGCGCCGCGCGCCGCACCCACCCCGAATGCGCAGACGCCGGGCCTCGTGGCGCTGACCACATAGTCGATGTAGCGCTGCGCGACCTCACGGATCGGTTTTTTCGTGAACGTGCTCACCATGTCCGCGCTGAAGAGCACTTGGTCGTCCGGAATGAAGCAGTCATCGAACACGAGCATGCTCGCCGGGCATACCCGCTGGCCCATCTTGTTCTCGTGGGAACCGAACGAGAAACCTTTTGCGCCGGTCTTCACCATCAGGCCCACGGTCGTCTCCGAAGGCCTGTTCAGATCCTCGTACGCATAGAGCACGGTCCAGGCGGATACATGCCCCATGGAAATGAACACCTTGGTGCCGTTCACCACATATCCGCCCCTGACCCTCCTGGCGTGGCAGGCGACCCTGCCCTTGTCCACGAGCTCCACCTCCTCCACGTCGGTCCCTGCGCCGGGTTCGGTCGTGGCGAGCGCGATGAGACAGGGATTCCCGGTCTTCTCTCCCCGGACCACCTCGCCCAGAATCCGTTTCGCCAGGCGGGTGTTGGCGGAGGTGACCACGCCCGCCACCCCGAGGTAGTGCACCCCGATGACGTTCATGATCCCGAGGCACACCGAGCTGACCTCCTCTGCGAAGTACGACATGGAGGGCATGTTGTATCCCCTGCCGCCGAAGATCCGGGGTATCCACATGGTGTAGAACCCCCACCGGTTGGCCAGCTCCACGAGGTCGCGGGGCATGTAGTCAGGATCTTCGTGGGTCTTGCGGTCGAGCTCCAGGGTACGGGGGCGGGCCACCTCGTCATTGAACGTGCGGGCGATTGCGACCACCTCCCGCGTCTCCCTGACCATGCCCCGGGGCATGCGCGGGGCATAGGGCAGGCTCAGCGACATGTCCTCGAACTTTGGAAAACCCGAGAGCCGGCTCGACACTTCTGCGCTGGACAGCATAAAAAAACCTCCTCATACCTGTTCATATCCTGCAGCCGGCCGCCGGACCCGGCAGCAAAAGCCCGGAAAAGCCGCGTGTTCACGCGCGCCCTGTTCAGAGACAGACCCTGCGGCAGTCTTTACCGCCCAAGCTCGGCCAGGTCGCCGAATTCTCTCCTGCCCCTGTCAGTCAGATACTGCAGTACCAGCGAACGAGTTATGGCCGGAAGATTGCCGATGGCATCCTCCCGGGTGAACTGCCTCTCCAGCAGATAGCTGAGGCCGACGTGAATGCACATGCCGATGATGATGTGCCCCAAAAGAACGGCGTTCGCCCCCTCGATAAATCCCAGGTCCTCCCGCCTGCGGACATCTTCGGCAATATCAGAGGCAGTGGATGTCCCCGGGCCGCGAGGTGCCGCTGAACCCCTTGAGCCTGGACCTCAGGCTGCCCGGGGTCTCCCGGACGATCTGCCGGAACAGGTCCTGTTTGTCCTTGAAATGTGCATGGACACTGCCTGTCAACGTGCCCGACTCCTTCATTAATAACGGGTGATATATCATTTGTCAAAAAGAAAATACCGCTTAGGCTCGGATAATTCTGTTGCAAAAGAACGACGTGTAGGGTATGGCACTGTGCGCTGCCGGGCAGGCAGATTATCGGGGAGGACACCGCATCATCGGCAGGATATAGAGCGCATGAAGAAACTCAAGACAAACGATCATATCCGGAATATCGCAATCATCGCCCACGTCGACCACGGCAAGACCACGCTGGTGGACGCCATGTTCCGTTTCAGCGGCGTGTTCCGCGAAGGCCGGGAGATCCAGTCGCGGATCATGGACCGGATGGAGCTCGAGCGCGAACGCGGCATCACCATCGCGGCCAAGAACTGTTCCGTGCCCTGGCAGGGGGTCAAGATCAATATCATCGACACGCCCGGGCACGCGGATTTCGGGGGTGAGGTGGAACGGGCCCTCTCCATGGCCGACGGCGCGATCCTCCTGGTGGACGCGGCCGAAGGCCCGCTTCCCCAGACGCGGTTCGTCCTGAAGAAGACCCTGGAGGCAGGCTTGAAGATCATCGTGGTGATCAACAAGATCGACCGGAAGGACGCCAGGCCCCTGGAGGTTCTCAACGAGATCTTCGACCTCTTCATCGACCTGGGCGCGGACGATGATCAGGTGGATTTCCCCTGCCTGTACGCCGTGGGCCGCGAGGGGATCGTCAGGGATTCTCCCGAGGGCGGGACACAAGATCTCAAGCTTCTTCTCAACACCATCCTGGCCGAGGTCCCCGCACCTGCGTACGATCCCGGCGAACCGTTCCAGATGCTTGTCTCGGACCTGGACTACTCGGATTATCTGGGAAGGCTCGCCATCGGAAAGATCTTCCACGGCCACGCGGACTCCAACGACATTCTGGTCTGCATCGACAACCGCGGCGAGCACCAGCGGCTCAAGGTCACCAGGCTCCAGGGCTACGAGGGCGTGAGCTTGCACCAGATCGACCATGCAGAGCCCGGAGACATCGTGGTGCTCTCGGGCATCGAGGACGTGATGATCGGCGACACCATCTGCACCGAGAAAAACCCGAAAGCATTAAAAAGGATCACCGTGGACGAGCCCACCGTGTCCATGCGCATCACGGCCAACAACTCTCCGCTGGCGGGCACCGAGGGCACCTGGGTGCAGTCCAACCGAATCTTCGAGCGCCTGCGGAAAGAGACCTTGAGAAACGTCTCGATCCGGCTCGAGGTGCGGCCCGAGAAAGACTGCTTCATCCTCAAGGGAAGGGGCGAGCTCCAGCTCGCGATCATCATCGAGACCATGCGGCGCGAGGGCTTCGAGCTGTGCGTGGGCAGGCCCGAGGTCATCTCGCTCTGCCGCGATGGAGAGCTGCTCGAGCCGATCGAGCACCTCTACATCGATTGTGACGAGGAATATCTCGGCGCCGTGACCCAGCAACTCTCCATCCGCAAGGGCAGGATGATCAACTTTGCAAACCATGCGGCCGGCCGCGTCAGGATCGAGTTCAACATCCCTTCGCGCGCGCTCATCGGCTACCGCGACGAGTTCCTCACCGAGACCAAAGGAAGCGGAATCATGAGCTCGTATCTGCTGGGCTTCGAGGCATACCGGGGGGAGTTTCCCTCCCGGTTCACCGGCTCCATCGTGGCTGACCGCAGAGGCGTGGCCGTGCCCTATGCCCTGTTCAACCTCGAACCCCGGGGCAGGCTCTTCATCACCCCGGGCGAGCAGGTCTACGAGGGCATGATCATCGGCGAGCACAGCAAGGAGAACGATATCGACGTCAATCCCTGCAAGATGAAGAAGCTCACCAATATGCGGGCTGCCGGGCGCGACGACAACGTCCTGCTCTCGCCCGTGACGCCCCTGACGCTGGAAAAGGCCCTGCAGTTCATCCGGGAGGACGAGATGGTGGAGGTCACGCCCAAGTCCCTCAGGCTCCGCAAGACCGAACTCTCCGCCGGCAGGCGCCACGACCGGAGCATTGCCAGGAAAAAGGCTGCGGGATAAAAGGTCCTCTTTTGCCCTTATACTGCTGTGGCTTCAGTTTGGTGCAAGACTGGGGTCTCTGTGACCCCATGACTGATGCTAATCCTCGTGGACCACGTTCTTGATGATGTAGCTTCCTGACTTCTCGTCGAGCTCGATTTCCAGGAGATTCCGATCTCTGGCCTCTTCCAGCACCCGGCTGAAGGACCTGAACCCGTAGTAGCTCTCGTTGAAGCCCGGCATGCGGCGCCTGAGCGCCTGCTTCACCATGGAGCCCCAGAGCTTGTCATCGTCGCCGCGCTCGGCGAACATAGCCTCCACGGTCTCCAGAACGAGATCCAGAGCCTTCTGCTTCCGGTCCTCCTCCTGGCTCTCCTTGGAGCTCGGCTTGGCCGGAGCTGCGGTGCTGTTCTTGGCCAGGGGCCTCCTGACCTTGGGCCTCTTGATCTCGCTCTCTCGCACGAGGTCGTCATAGAAGATGAACTCGTCGCAGTTGGCAATCAGGAGGTCGGACGAGGAGTTTTTCACGCCCACGCCGATCACGACTTTGTTGTTTTCCCTCAGCTTGCTCACCAGGGGAGAAAAATCCGAGTCGCCGCTGATGATCACGAAGGTGTCCACGTGCAATTTGGTATAGCAGAGGTCCAAGGCATCCACCACCATGCGGATGTCGGCCGAGTTCTTGCCCGACTGCCGGACATGAGGTATCTCGATGAGCTCGAAGGAGGCCTCGTGCATCACGGGCTTGTAGTCCTTGTAGCGGTCCCAGTCGCAGTAGGCCTTCTTCACGATGATGCTCCCCTTGAGCAGCAACCGCTCCAGTATCTTCTTCATGTCGAACTGCCGGTATTTTGCATCCCTGACCCCCAGGGCCACGTTTTCGAAATCGCAGAACACCGCCATGTTCTGAGTATCGTGCTGTAACGCCATGAATCTCTCTCCTCCCCTGCATTTTCTGCAGAAGACCGGGATCTCCCGGCAATCAGACGCTATTTCAAACATCTTTAAAAACTTCGGTTGTATTCATCCTTTCTTTCCTGTCTCCTGTCAAGGACATAAATTGAAAACCGGCTCTCAAGGCGGCTTGGGCAGCGGATTTTGCCATCAATTGATCCGATATGGGGGCGATGCGCCTTTTCATCCGAGGTCAAAATGCCTGGGAGACGGACAGGCCGGGAGGCCCTCAAACCATGCCCCGGACGATCGACGCTCTGTCCCGCCTCCAGCGATACTGTCGCGGGCACCTTGGGCCGGGAGGGAACCAAAGGCGAAAGGCCTGTGCCGGGACCTGCCTCTGGCTAAAGGACCAGCCGCGAGCCGTTCTTCATCCCCTTGGGCGGATTTGCGATGAGCCGGTCCCCCACGGAGACGCCGCCCAGTATCTCCACCCGGTCGTGAAACCGGGCGCCGATACGGACACTCCTCAGAACCGCACGCTCGTCCCTGACCAGATAAACCGCGGGTTCGCCCTGGCCGGTCACGATCACCGAGCTGTGGACCAGGATGCGGGGAATGTCGTCTCCTGCCGAAAGGGGGCGGGAAAGGAACGCGACCCGTGCGGCCATATCCGGCCGGATGCGGGGATCGCCTTCGATGATGCGCACCCTCACCAGGGGCTGATGCCGTGCCCTCTCGCCCGGGAGCGGGGCGGCAGTCACTTCGCCGGTGAAATGAACACCGGGCAGGCCTTCGAGGTCCACGACGCAGGACTGCCCGTGCCGAATCTCTCCAATCACGGATTCGGGGACCTCCACCTCCACGGAGAGCACGGACACGTCCGCGACAGTGGCTATGGAGGAGTCTGTGCTTCCCGCAGGACCGGGCAGGGCCGCCATGTCGCCAATGTCTGCGTTGAACTTCAGAATCATGCCGCTGAAGGGGGCCCTTACCTGGGTGTTGTCGAGCGCGATCTCGGCACTCTTCATGGCTGCTGCCTCGGCTTTCACCAGGGCCTCGGCTGCATCGAGCGCAGAGACCGCCTTACGGTGCACGGCCTCGGCGTACTTGTACTCCGACCTGGACACCGAGCCCATCTCGAGGAGCTTTTTGTAGCGCGCAAGGTTGAATCTCCCTTCCGCCAGCTCCTCTCTGGCCTGTTCGAGGCCGGCGATGGCAAGCCGGTGCCTCGCCTCGGCCTGATCCCTCCGGGCGAGAGCATCCGCGCTCTCAAGACGTGCTATCACCTGCCCTTTCTCTACCATACCGCCATCTTCAACCGTGAATTCCATCAGCTGGCCCGGGACCTTTGCGACCACATCCGCCCGGCGCTTGGCGATCACGGTCCCGGTAGCGGTGTAGCGGGTATATGTCTGGTAGGGACACTCAAGACCCACGCTCACGACATTGACTGAATACTCTCTGGTGAATTTGCTCGTATAGACGAAAATGCCAATGATCACGGAAAGGGAAGCCAACATAACCCAGTCCATGGGCTGTATCTTCCGGGGTCCTGGCCTCTCTGCCGCCGACTTCACGGCACTTTCCTTGGAAAAGACTTCGCTTGTCATGGATTTCTCTTACCTCGCACCTTGCATGAGACAGATTGCCATATTTTCTATATAATCTCTATTTCTTCTTTGCAAATATCTCATTACGCGCTTTTTGACATAAAAGACGGCCCGGACCTGTGCATTTTGCGGATTTTTTCAAGAAGGATTTCTCACCACACACCGCTGGTGAAGAACGGGGCATGATTCGAGGTGAACGACGGAGGGTCCCTTCTGAGGATCCGGGCAATGGCAGGAGCGCGCCTGAATTCCTTGTCGAGAAACCGGCGCACCCGTCCCCTGTCCCAGCCCCGGGGATGGACGAAACCCTGGTAGAGCGAGAGGTCCCCTTGCGAAAAGTCGTACGTGTCGAGCCCGGCGGCCTCGGGCCTCCCTTTGGGGAGGTTGAAGATGGAAAGGTTGAGAAAGTCCACGTAGTCGCGGTTATGTCCGATGAACTCCAGGGTCTTTTTCGCTGCTGCCTCGTCTTCGGGAGGCGTGCCGAACAGGAGATAGACATAGGTGGCGATGCCGGCGCTTTTCATGGCCTTAAGCACCTGTGCGGACTCGTGGAGCCGGATCCCCTTGCCGAGCTCATCGAGGACCCGCTGGTCGCCCGACTCAATGCCCAGCTTGAGCATGGCGCAGCCCGAACGCCTCAGCGCGGAGCAGAAGCCGGGATCGGCAAGCGCACGGCTTATCCTCGCAAACCCATACCAGGGAATACGAGGTTTGCCCCGTGCCAGGCCCCTGAGCAGAGACGGGCTCATGGCATTGTCGCATATATGGATCAGGCCCGAAGGCTCGGCCCGCGCCAGCTCCTCTATATCGCGGGCGGCCTGTCCTGTCGGCAGCCCCAGATACGGATTTGCCTCGGCCTGCTCGGGACAGAACGAGCACTTCCCCCAGTAGCAGCCGGACGAGGCGCTGTACGGCAAAACCGGTCGCGGCGAGAGGTAGGAGTAGTCCCGGAAGGGTTCGTAATCCGGCAGGCAGTGCCCGGCGGTATCCTCCAGACCTGCCAGGGAGAGCAGGGCACCCTCGCCCGGACCTGCCACCAGGTCGTCCACAAGGCCGGAAAAAGGGTTCCTCCAGCCGGGCCCCCTGGCCCACGAGGTAACCAGCCCGCCGCCCAGGACGATTCGGACCCCCGGGGCCTGCTTTTTCAGGAATCCCACCATGGCCAGCGTGATCAGGGCCTGGCTCAGAAAGGTGAGCGAGAAGCCCACCACATCCGGTGCGTACTCCCCGAGGGCCTCGGCAAGGCGGCTCCTGAAGTAGGGGTAGAACACGTTGTCCTGAGGCGCTTGGGCTGCGCGGAGCAGGTCTCCGCTCTTTACTGGAGAGAGCTCGTCGTGGGTGAAGTTATTGAGGCTGACACTCGACCGGTGAGGCACAGACCTGTGGGCCAGCACACGGTTGAGTTCCGTGACCGCCTGGATGTACCTGCCCCGGTTTTGGTAGGTCTCGCGTTTCTGGAGCACGGCGAGATTGTCGTAGAGGTGGCGGCAGGCCCTGCGGGTCCAGGTATCGGTGGGTACAGCAGGATTGTCGAGGAGAAAACGCAACCCCTCCATGTTGGCATCGATCACCCGGAACTGGGCCCCTCTGGTCTTCAGGGCCCCTGCGAGCCTGGCAAGCCCGGCAGGAGGCTCGCCCGGTTTCGAGACCGGGGGGTGGACCAGGAGAATTCTCTTCACTACGATCTCTTCCCCAGGTTTTTCCCCTGTCCGATCGGATTCCCCGGTTTTTTAAGGACATACGAGGCCCGGTGGATCGTCCCATCCCGCCGCATCACCACCCGCATGGCGCTGCCTAAAACGGTGTTTTCCTCATCCGCGGCCGTCACCTCTTCCTGCGGGCTCGCGCCCGGGTTCACAAGGGAGCCGGCCCCTGCTTCAGGGGCATGGTGGTTCAGGGGAGTATCGGCCATGGGGAGAGGATTTCCTTGAGGCGCGGCCGCCGCCCCTTTGAAGCAGCCCTCCGGTACGGTCAGAGGCCGCCCAGAGCCTTTTTCACCGCATCCGTGATAAACGATGTCTCCTCCTTGCCGATGAGCAGGCTCGGCCTCAGCGGAACGCACGATCCATCCACCTTCCCGGTTTCTGCCATGAGCCCGTGCTCTCCTGCACGGACGCAGAACGCACGGGCAACCTCCCCTGAGGCGAATTTCAGCGATACCAGCAGCCCCCGGCCCGCAACCGACTCCAGGGCGCCCTTTTTCCCCGCGAGCCTGCCCAGGCTCCTGAGCAGTATCTCGCCCGTGTCCCGGGCATTGTCCCAGGGGCACTCCCGGTCGTACTCGTCCAGTGCGGCCATGGCGACCCTGCAGCCCAGGTCGTGGCCGCCGAAGGTGCAGAGATGGATGAGGGGGTGCGCGTCAAAGAATTGTTTCAGCTCAGGGGTGAAAATCATGGCGGTCATGGGGAATATCCCGCCTGTCAGGGCCTCGCCCACGATAAGGATATCCGGTTCCACGCCGGTCTGCTCGAAGAAGAATCTGGTACCTGTCCTGCCGAAACCGCTTCCGGTCTCATCAAAGATGAGCTTTGCGCCGTGGCGGTCGCACAGGGAGCGCAGCCTGGCGTAATACGCCTTCTCCGTAGCGCGGCAGCCATTCTCCGCCTGGATCGGCTCCATGACAAAGGCAGCGGTCTGATTTCCGATGGCTGACTCTGCTGCCTGCACATCCCCGAAAGGCACGACCCTAACATCGGGAATCAGTGCGCCGAACTGCTCCTTGCGCTTTCTCTCAGAAAGACTCAGGGCAAAACCCGACTCCCCATAGCTGCCGCCGCTTACGGTTATGAGGCCCGGCCTCTTCGTGAAGCCCCGAGCGAGCTTGCAGGCCGCCTCCATGGACTCGCCCCGGGTCACTCCGAAGAGCACGCAGCTTAAGTTCCCGGGAACGAATTCAGCGATCCTCCGTGCCAGGAGGGTCTTTTCTTCGGACGGCATCACGAAGTTGCCCTGGTCGGTCTCAAAGAGTGCCTTCTTGAACCGGGCGGCTATTGGACGGTTCTTTCTGCCCAGATTGAACGTCCCTGCAGAGGAGGAGCAGTCGAGATAACGACGGTTGCCGTCCGTGTCAAAGACATACGCCCCCTCGCCCCCGGCCTCCAGAAACCCGTGCCCCCTTTCCCGGATCCCGTCTACGAGACCCTTTGAAAAGACTTTTTCCGCTGCGGCGAAAAGCATGTCCCTGTCTGTCTGTTTCGTGGCAATGTCCTTTTTCATCTCCTCACCTCCTGAATCCCTGCGCCTTGAGCACATACTTGAGCACGAGCTCTTCCAGATCCCGGACAAGATTGAACGTGGTGATCTGCACCTTGAGATTGTCGAGAATCTTCCTGAACAGGGGAATCCGTGCCAGAGGGAGGAGAAAGACCAGATATATCTTCATGGAGTTCACCGCTGCCCTGATGCGTGCCAGCAACTCCTCCACCTCTTCCATGCCGGCTGTGATGGGTATCTGGAACCGCATAACTTCAGGGGCGTTCCCTGAGTAGACCGCCCAGACCCCCTGCTTGGCGAGGCAGTCGGCCATAAGCGCGCCCAGGAATTCGTATTTGTATTCGATGCCGATCATGAGGCCCAGGGCCCGCACCTCCCGGACCATATGACTGTTTTCTCGCCAGATTTCCATGAGCCCCTCCTTGAACCGCCTGCCGATCTCGGCGGCGTGTTCCCACACCCGGTTTTCCACCAGGTAGTCCAGCACGGCCCCCGAGACGATGCAGCCAAGGTCGGACCCGCCTGCGTGCGAGTGGTGGAAGAAGGGGTTTTTCTCCACATAGTCGGTGAGAGCCCGGATGTCCCGGTAGACCACTGCACCGTTGGGATAGAGACCGCCGCTGATGGACTTGGCCGTGAACATGATGTCAGGGACTAGGCCGTAGTGCTCCATACCCCACATCTTCCCGGTGCGGCCGAATCCGGTCTGGACTTCATCGAAGATGAGCATGATCCCCAGCTCGTCGCAAAGCGCCCTCAAACCCTGCATGAACTCCTGCGACGCCACATGGATGCCGCCCTCACCCTGCACCGGCTCCAGGATAATGGCGGCAATGTCCCGGGATGCGACCTTTCTGACCGCTTCCAGATCATTGAAGGGAACGATGTGGAAGCCCGGCATCAGAGGTTCGAACAGCTCCTTGTAGTAATCCTTGCCGTTGGCGGAGAGGCTGAAACCTTCGTGCCCGTGGTAGCCCTTGTCCATGGTGATAACGTCGTTTCTGCCGGTAGCGCCCCTGGCCAGCTTGATCGCCCCTGCACAGGCATCCGCGCCCGAGGCGCAGAGCACCACCTTGTCGAGGTCGCCCGGACAAAACGATGCGAGCTTTTCGGCAAACCTGATCTTGGGCTCTGAGAGCAGATGGTGCGAGCCCATGTCCCACTCGTCCAAGGCCTTTTGGAGAACCTCCCTGATCTTCAGATTCCCCCTGCCCACATTGAAGCATCCCGCAGAGCTGAAGCAGTCGAAAAACTTCTTTCCCGAGACCGCGTCTACGACCGTGCAGCCCTGCCGATCGCGCTCGTAGATGTCCAGATGCGCGCACCGCAGGTACCTCACCTGCCCTTTGGAGATGTGCTTGCCGAAAAGGTGCTGGACATAGTCGCGCTCCTGGACATCCATCCTGTTCCCTCTGTCGTATTCCATAGAGTCCCCCCCTAAAAGAGCATCTGTACTCCGTGGACCGCGGCCGCGTCCCTGCAGACCCCGAGTCCCTTTCTTCCACAGGAAGCCGCGGTCTCCCTCCGCATGCATGGCGGCAGGGCCGGCTGTGGTGCGCAGTTTCCGCGGCTACCGTCTTTGACGGCAGACCTCCCGTTTAACCCTGAAGCATCCTCTCCCGAGCCCGGCTCACGCGATATCGGGAGATCGTATCCCCTGCCCTCTTTATGCCCGCTTCATCTCTCCTTTGAACTGAGGTGGCCAGAGCACCCTTGTTCAGAAGGGCGTGAAGAGGAGATCTTAAAAAGCCAGGCCGAAGAGGATCCGTCTGCAAAGAGAATTCGTCAGTCCGTCAATGGCCTTACATTTAGACGAGTAGCCGACAAAAAACAAGGGGTAGATGATTTATTCCGGCAGGCGCGCCGAACCAGCCCTCCGGAGCATGATCACCGTGGGGAATCCCGTGGGTGTGGGCTCAAAGGGTCCATGATCGGAGAAACTGAACGCCCGCCCTTCACGGACCGCCTCCCCGGCTCAGCAAGCGTGTTCTAAAAAAGAAGGGGCCATGTCTTGCACTCCATCCGGACAGATGTTCTGCTATGGCCCGTTCCAGCCCGCGATCCTTGCCCAGAGCCACCAGGCCGCGTAGGCCTTGAGGTTTGCATTGAGCGGCTGTGAGTGTGCCGCATAGCAGTCGTACCAGTCCCGGCCCTGGACGTGGGCATCCTGCCACTGGGTGGCCCAGTTTGCATCGCGGCTCCCGTCGCCGTCTGAGTCGTATGCGCAGGCATCGTCCGCATACCGGTCCCCGTAGAAAACACCGTCCGGATCATAGGATTCTATGTCTTCAAAATCATAAAGTATTTTATCTTGTTGTCTGCAGTATCTCCGGATCTGCTCGTTCCTTTGGTGCAGGTTCCCCTCCGGACCGGTGCCGTCGAGATGGCCGGTCATGTAGACGAACCGCACGTCGGGATACTCTTGTTCCAGGGTGCTCATGAGGTGCAGGTAGGTATCGATGTCCGCCTCCGTGGCGTCAGAGACCTGGCCGCACCACGACCACATGACCACGTTGACCTCGGGGTGCGCGTCCAGATAGTCCCGGGTGGCCCCGGCCCATGCAGTGCGGTTCGGATTGCCCAGATCGTTCGCCCCCGGAAATGGCGTGTCGCGCAGCTCCAGCGCGCCTCCCGAGCCGCTTGCATTGAAGGCGTAACTGCTTCCCCTGAAATCAGCCAACCCGGCCATGCCGTCGATGATCTGGCTCCCGTGGGAGGTATGGCCATAGGTGATGCACAGGCTTTCTCCAGCCTGATCGATCCATTCAGCCGGCACGGCATCGAGGTCTGTGGAGGTATGGTCGATGATCACGGCTGAAGTATGGGGGATAGAATCGGAATTCTCCGAAGGAGAGGGATCCGAGGGGTCAAGGAGAGAGACACTCACAAAGCCCGTGCCTGAGAGCCCGCCCATGGTAGCGGTGATGGCGGCCTCACCTTGAGCATGGGCCGTGGCCAGTCCGGTTTTGCTGATGCTGACGATATTCTCGTCCGATGTCGACCAGATCACGGAATCGGTCAGATTCCCCGAAGAGCCGTTTCCATAGATGCCCACAGCGGTGAACTGTCTGGTCTGCTCTATGGAGATGCTGGAGTTTCCCGGGGTGACGGTGATGGATGAGAGCACGCCTCCGGGGCCGGTGCTGCTCTGGGCCTGGGGATCGTGATCGTTGCTGTCGCTGCTGCACGACGAGAGGAGAATCGCTATCGTGAGAAGGGCGAGTGACTTGAGAGATTGAGTGTGGAATGGGTGTATCATGAATAAACCTCCTCCAGTAAGCTACATACTAAGCCGCCTGCTCTTGCAACTCAAGAACAGGCCCAGGGGAGCAAAGAGGGTCCCGGTGGTGGAGTTGCCGAAAGCCCGGATGATCATAGCCGCTTTCTCTACCTGCTTGAGGTTGTCGGATTCCGCAGGCATTCACGGGTGCGGAGCCGCCGCGTTAAGAGGCCATGCCGGCAATGGTGTTTTTTCGTATACAGGAAAAGATATGATTCTTTGAGAGATATAGTGAGTTAAGTAATGCGGGCAGAGGAAAAATCAACCGGCCCCTCCTGTGGAGGGCGCAGGAAAAAGTTGGGCAGCCGCTATTCCTTTGGTTCGGGTCCGTCATCCTTGTAGGGAACGGGCACGTACTGTACTGAAGGCCGCTGCTGCTCGGCCTGGGGGAACAGCTCCATGAGCCGGTAGATATCGCCGGGGATGCGGTCGGTCACATTGATGCCCAGTCTTTTCGCATCCTCAAGAAAGATCGGGTGGTCGTGCGTCCTCCTGCCTTCTGTGAGGGCCTTCACGATCCTTTCCACGTCTTCGGGGCTTTTCTCGCCTAAGAGGATGACCCCCACGAACTCCTTCATCTGCCTGAGCGCCTTGTGCGAGATATCGGCCATGATGTAGGTCTCATCGTCGATGTCTTTGGGTTCCTTTTTCTCCACCGCGGCCATAACGGACACGGCCGGGTACTTCCCCACCTGGGGGTCCACCGGTCCCAGAACAGCGTTACCGTCCATGGCCACCTCGTCTGCCGCAAGGCACAGCAGGGTCCCGCCGGACATGGCATAGTGGGGAACGAAGATGGTCACCTTTGCCCTGTGCCGCTTCAGGGCCATGGCGATCTGTTCAGAAGAGAGCACGAGCCCGCCCGGGGTGTGGACAATCATATCGATGGGCATGTCCTCAGGCGTGAACCTGATCGCCCGCAGGATCTCCTCGGCGTCGTTGATGTCGATGTACCTCAGGAGCGGGATCCCGAAGAGTTTCATGATTTCCTGCCGGTGGATCAGGGTGATGACGCGGGAATTGCGCTTTTTCTCGATGGCCCTGATGAGCCGCATCCGTCTGGCCCGCATCAGTTTCTGCTGGACGACCGGGATGAGGACGGCTGCAATGAGCAGCAGCCACAGTATGTTCCAGGTATCGTTCATGCGCCTCCCTCCTCGTTCACGAAAAGCTCCGCACGTTCCCTTCAGATTGGAGTGCCGGATGGAATTCATGATAAGCTCAGGAAACGAAAAGCCAATATTACAAAAAACAAGGCCCCCTTTTTGATAATGCCGGATAAAAACAGCGAAAAGGCGAGCCTGGAGCAGAGGATCGGCCGGATTTCCGAAAGCCGGGGCTTCTCACTCGTGCCGCAGGGCCTCGATGGGATCCATGCGTGCAGCCCGGCGTGCCGGGAAAAATCCAAAGACCACCCCGACAGACGCGGAGAACACAAAGGCCAGGACCACAATACCCGGATTGAGCACAAAGGGCATCCCGAGCAGGTGCGCGCCCAAGGCCGCCGCGCCGAGCCCCAGGGCGATGCCGAAGAGCCCGCCCAGAGACGAGAGCACCACCGCCTCGATGAGAAACTGCATGAGCACCTCGCCCTCCCGGGCCCCGATCGCCAGGCGCGTGCCGATCTCGCGGGTGCGCTCCGTGACCGAGACCAGCATGATGTTCATGATTCCGATTCCGCCCACCAGCAGGCTCACCGCAGCCACCGCGCCCAGCAGGGTCGTGAGCACCCGGGTGGTGCTCGTGAGCGTGCTCACGATCTCCTGCATGTCACGAACGTGGAAATCGTCATCCTGACTCGCAGAGATACGACGCCGCTCACGCATCAGGCCCTCGATATCCTCCCTGATCATCTCGGTGGAGACGCCGTCCATGGCGGAGACCATGACCGCCTTGACGTCCGTATTGCCCGCAATGCGCCTCTGCATCGTCCTGAGGGGAACCATGACCAGATCGTCCTGATCCTGTCCGAAGCTCGACTGGCCCTTTGACGCAAGAACGCCCACCACCTGGCAGGAGAGCCTGTCCAGCCGGATAAAGGCCCCCAAGGGATCCTGGTCCCCGAAGAGCTCCTTGGCAACCGTGGCGCCCAGGATGCACACCGCGCTGCCGGAATTCAGCTCGGCCCCGGTGAAGACACGGCCGTTTTCAAGCGGCCAGTCGCGGACAACGAGATAATCATTCGTGCTCCCCATGACCGAGGTGGACCAGTTCCGGTTGCCGGAGATGGCCTGCGCGGACTGATCCGACAGGGGCGCCACGGCCTTGAGACCCGCAATCTCCCGCTGAATGGCCTGGGCGTCGGAGATCTTGAACCTCTCGGCAGACATCCTCACGCCGCCGGGCCCCCGGAACCCCTGACCGGGCCGGACCTGGAGCATGTTGCTGCCCAGGCTCGATATGTCGGCCCTGACCTGCTCGGTGGCCCCGTCTCCCAGGGTGACCATGGTGATGACCGCGGCCACGCCGATCACGATGCCCAAAACAGTGAGAAACGAGCGCAGAACATTGCGCCGGATGGCGCGCAGTGCCAGTACGACGGTCTCCCAGATCATGAGGCGTGCCTCCTGCCGGGCTCTTCGGAATCGATGAGGCCGTCCAGAAACTGGATGATGCGCCCGGCATAGCCGGCCATGCCGGGGTCGTGGGTGACCATGACGATGGTCACGCCCCGTTCGGTGTTGAAGGAACAGAGCAGGTCCATGATCTCGCGGCCCCTGGTGGAGTCCAGGTTTCCGGTAGGCTCGTCCGCCATGAGCACCTCGGGCTCGATCACCATGGCCCGGGCCATGGCCACCCGCTGCTGCTGCCCGCCCGAGAGCTCTGCCGGGGTGTGGAATTCCCATCCTTCAAGCCCCACGGCCTTCAGTGCGTCCCGGGCCTTTGCATGTCGCTCCCTGGCCGGGACGCCGCGATAGATCAGGGGAAGCTCGACGTTTTCCAGGGCAGAGGTGCGGCTCAGGAGATTGAAACCCTGGAACACGAAGCCGAGAAAGTTCCTGCGCAAGAGCGCCCTCTGGTCGCGTGACAGGCCGCCCACGTCCACGCCCTTGAACCGGTATGCCCCCGCGGTGGGCGTGTCCAGGCAGCCCAGGATGTTCATGCAGGTGGACTTGCCCGATCCGCTGGGCCCCATCACGGCCACGAACTCCCCCTTGTCGATCTTGAGGTCCACGCCCTTGAGCGCGTGAACCGCTGCAGGGCCCGAGCCGTACACCTTGGTAATGCCCTCCAGCAAGATGAGCGGGCTGCTGATGGATTCAGGGGCTGTGTCATTCATTTTTTGATACTCATGCTTCCCGTGATAACGCTCGCGCCCGAATCCACGGCCCCTTTTACGATCTCGGTCATGATGCCGTCCGTGGCCCCGGTGATGACCTGGAGGGGCACAGGTGAACCCTGCCGGAGCACCCAGACCGTCTGTTCTGCCCTGAGCGTCCCGGTGGCGCGCCCGTTCCGGGAATCCTCCCTGGCGTGCCTGGGCGGACGCGGCATGAGCTTATTCAGCACGCTGCTCTTTTCCTGAGTCTCTTCCCCGGCCTCGCGGGGCACGAACCGAAGGGCGCTGTTGGGCACCAGCAGGACGTCATTGATCTCATTCACCGTGATGTCTGCTGTCGCAGTCATGCCCGGCCGCAGGAGCAGGTCTGCATTGTCCACCCTGAGCACGGTCTCGTAGGTGACCACTCCTGCCTCGGCCTTTGCGCTGTACCGCACCTGGACGACCTCTGCCGAAAATACCCGCTCCGGATAAGCGTCCACCGTGAACGTGGCCTGCTGCCCTGGCTGCACCCTGCCCACGTCCGCCTCGTCCAGATCCACGTGCAGCTCCATGCGCGCGAGGTCCTCGGCCAGGGTGAACAGGATCGGGGCCTGCAGGGACGCGGCCACGGTCTGACCCGGCTCCACACTCCTGGAGAGCACGATGCCGTTTATGGGAGAGAGGATCAGGGCCTTGGAGAGGTCGGTCTGATTCGACTCCAGGGTTGCCCGGGCCTGTGAGACCTGGGCGTGCGCCGCAGCCTCGTCGGCCCGGGCCCGCTCGAGCGCGGCCTCTGCCACATCCAGCTCCCTGGCGGACGGAACCCTTCCACCGGTGAGCTCATGGGCCTGCCTCATCCGATCCAGCTCCGCTCCTGCCTGCCTCAGGGTGGCCTGGGCCTGCAGGACACTGGCCTCTGTCGATTCCAGGGCCGCGGACGCCTTCCTCACCTCGGCCTGAAGCATTGCGGTGTCGAGACGCGCCAGAACCTGGCCCACCTTCACCTGATCGTTGTAGTCCGCCTCCACGCTCCGGATGATTCCGGAACGCTCGCTCCCCACATCCACCTGGTTCAAGGGCTGGAGGTTTCCGGTCGCGCTCACGGTGATGGTGAGATCTCCGCGCCGGACCTCATGAAACCGGTACCCGACCTGCTCCTTTCCGCGGGAAAACCCCCACGCGAAAATTGCCAGAACAGTCGCCGCTGCCAGGACAACCCAGACGATCCATTGCCTCGTGTTCCCGGCAGGACCCTTGCCGCGGTTTCCCAGGATCTTCGTGATGTCGGCCTGGGGGTGCTCGTGTTCCTTGGTCATGATTCTCCCCTCTCGTACTGTTCAGCCTCGTGTGCCGGCCACCCGCCCCCGAGCGCCTTGTAGAGCCGCACCAGATGTGACGTGAGCGCGCCGCTGTTTTGGACCAGCTCGTCTTGGGCGGACAGGAGTGAGCGCTGGGTGTCGAGCAGAACAGTGAAATCGACCAGCCCTGAGCGATACTGGTATTCCGCGAGCTCGGCCGCTTCCTGAGCCGCTTGCGCGGATTCCTGGAGAGCGGATCTCCGCTCCTGCTCCTGAGCATAGGCATTCAGCGCGTTCTCCGTCTCTTCCAGGGCTGTCAGGACCGCTGACTCATACCGGATGAGGGCCTGTTCCTGCAATGCGGACCGGGCCTCGATCCCTGCACGGATCGAGCCTGCGGAGAAGATGGGAAGCGTAATGCGGGGCCCGTAGCCAAAGGTCCTGCTTCCGGCCGTGAGGAGATCCCCGGAAGAAAGGGCGCTCAGGCCGATAGAGCCGTTCAGGGTGATCCTGGGATAGAGCTCGGCCATGGCAACGCCCACCCGTGCGCTCTGGGCCGCGAGCTCACGCTCTGCCCGCCGCACGTCGGGCCTGCGCCTGAGGATGTCAGCAGGGGCGTCCACGGAGATCTCCGGGGGCACCGGGGGCACGGGCCTGTACAGGGCGAGCTCTTCGTGAACCGCGCCCGGATATTCGCCCAGGAGCACGGCGAGCCGGTTCTTTGCCCCTTCCAGAGAGGCTCGCAGGGACGGGATCAGGGCCCGGGTGCTCTCCAGGTTGGACCGGGCCCTCTGGAGCGCGAGCCCGTCGCTGAGCCCGGCCTGCGCGAGGGCCTGCTCGATCCCGTAGGTTTCCTGCTGGAGAGCAAGGTTCGCCTCCGCGGTTTCCAGCCGGGACTGGAACGTCCTCACCTCCACGTAGTTCAGGGCCACCTCGGCGCTCAGGGTGACCAGGACATCGTTCATCGCCTCTCTCACGGCCTGAAGGTCGGCGCCAGCAGCCTCCACGGACCTGCGGACCCCGCCGAAGAGATCGATCTCCCACCCGGCGTCGAACCCTGCCGAATAGAGGTTGCGCGCTGACTCGCTGTCGCCGCTCCGCTGGAAGGAGGCGGTGGAATCGAGCGCAGGGAGCAGCCCTGCGCCTGCAGCGGCCCGCCTGGCGCGCGCCTCGCGAACCCGGGCCGAAGCCTCCTTCAGGTCAAGGTTCCCCTTCACGGCCCGGTCGATCAGGGAAGTGAGCACCGGATCCTGAAAGGCCTCCCACCAGCGCGCCAGCTCTTCCGGCTCTGCCCGGCCGATTTTCAGGTGTCTGCCCTGCCCGGCCTTCCACGCAAAGGGCGCATCGGTCTCAGGAGCGATATAATCGGGCCCCGCGGTCGCGCATCCGGCGAGCAGCAGAAGCGCAGGCAGCAGGAGCAGGCACGCTCGGAACCGGTACGTCTCTGTCCTTCTCCCGAGGTTTTTTCTCATCCCCGCCTTATATTCCTTTTTTTTGCCCCATTTCTTTCCAGGTTCTCCTGCCGCCATTTTTAGGGAATTTCCCTTACCGCCTTGAGCCCCGAGCCTGCTCCGCTGGCCCTAAAAGGGCATGCAATGCCATGACCACGCATCCGATCACAAAAGAACAGGGCTTGTACAGAGTTTCTTTTCCGCTATGACGGAGCACACCCCGGGATAGTCTACAAGCGCATGCCGGTTTTCTCCTGGCCACCTTTGTTCACGGGACGATACACAGGCCTTGAGAGTGGTATTGGTGAAGCGTATTCATAAGCCTTATCTCTACCCTGAAAAGAAACGCACAAGGAGGTGTCACCATGTCTCTGATAATGAGCCAAACAAGTGGATTGCGGCTGTTGCTCATGGGAGCGCCGGCCGCTTTCCTGCTGATGGTCATGAGCCCCTTTTCACAGGTTTATGCACAAGAAGAGGTGTATACTGCGGAACTCAAGCCGGTGAACCAACAGGTTTCCGAGACAGCCCCTGTCGGCAGGGCAGAGTTCAGACTTGAGGACGATGCCCTCACCATCACTGTAACAGCGTCGAATCTTAAGCCCGACACCATGTACCTGCAGCACCTCCACGGTTTCATGAACGGGGATGACGCCGCCTGCGCCACTCCCGAGCATGATCTCAACAATGACGGAATCATCGACATCAAAGAGGCCGAGCAGGTGAGCGGCATGGACATGATTCCCATAACCGACAACCCGGTCGGTCTGGAGATCATCACCGACACCTATCCCGTAAGCTCATCTGAAGGGGTGATCCAGTACAGCCGGACCGTGTCCATGAGCGAGCTGAAAAACTCGGTCAAAAACAGATACGGCGTCGATGACCTGGACCTGGAAGACATGGTCTTCATGCTGCATGGAGTGAGCCCCGACATGGCGCTCCCCGATTCCGTGAAGTCGGCCCACGGTCTCCCGCCCCAGGCGACTCTGCCCATTGCATGCGGAGAGATCCAGGAACGCTGATAAGAAGATACCGAATCCTTCTTCCGTAAAACCGGACCCCCTGGTCCCCCGGGTGATACAGCCCATTCCTCCCGCTGTATCCCTGGTGGACGGGAAAGCCTTGAAGGCAGTTTATTCTCTTTGTCCCGGCAAGGGAAAAATATCTCCATGCGCGCTCTTGTCCCGGATCCTGACAGGGGGTTTTCCGGTGCATGGAGAGTGTGCCGGAAAATTCATGTTTTGAGAAAAGACCTGACTGGGGTATAATCATCACGCTGGCGACAAAACGATCTCACCCGGCCCGACGGCAAGAACCGGTCATCCTGGATATGGACATCCGAGAAGAAAACATGGTCTGGGACCGGAGTGCGGATAAGGGCCCCGCATGCAAAAGAGAGGAGCCGTTGCGAGGCAGACGCAATGGGGAGGGAGGAAATCAATGAAACGGAGGGACTTCCTGAAACTGGCGGCAGGTTCGGCTGTCGCGGCTGTATCTTCGTGCGCCGGGGGAAATCGCGGGTCCGGGGCCTCGTCGCCCGTTCACAGCGCGCCTGCCCGGAGCAGGAATGAGACCGTATTCCTGTCGGGAGTGAACAGGGGATCTGATGAGGAAACCGTCCGCCGCGCCGTTCGCACAGCAGCGGAGGCGGCCTCGGATTTTTCCTGGCTGTCCAGAGGGGACAGCGTGTTTGTCAAACCGGTCCTGAATTCCGGCAATCCCTACCCGGCCACCACCAGCCCTGCAGCCCTGAGGGCCATGATCGAACTTCTCAAGGACAAGGGCGCCGGGCGAGTGGTGGTGGGAGACATGTCAGGCATCGAGCACGTGAAGCTCTCTCCTGGAAAGCTTTCGGGCAGCTCGCGAAGCCTGATGGAGGCCTCCGGCATGGCCCGGGCGGTGCTTGCCGCAGGCGGAGAACTTCACTTCTTCGAAGAGGCGGGGTGGGACGCCTTCCATGAGGAGGCGCCGACGGCGGCATCACACTGGAAGACCGGCATCATGATGCCCGACATCCTCAAACAAATGGATCACATCGTGCTCATGCCCAGATGCGCCCGTCACGTGCTGGCAGGCAGCACCCTCGGCCTGAAGGCCGTGGTCGGCTACTGGCGTACCGACACACGCCTGGAGTATCACCGGGAGGCATCCACCCTCCAGGAAAAAACCGCGGAAGGCAATACAGTGGAAACCCTGCGCCAAAAGCAGCGGCTGGTCGTGACCGCCGCCGACAGAATCCTCGCCACTTTCGGGCCGGACAACGGGTATGTCTTCGCGCCGGAAACCGGGTTGATCATCGCGTCGTCATCGCTTATGGCCCATGATATGGTGTCGCTGGCGTGGCTGCTGGAAAACAGGCAGGTGATGCCTTCTTCTGAAAAGGACGGGTTCATGGATATGAGCCGGATGGTCGCAAGAATGGGCAACCGCTATGTAGTCAGCATGCTGGGCGGCATGGGCCAGGCCCTGTTTTCCGAGACACTCACCAAGAACGACATCCGCACGCTCTGGGACGACCGGGTCCTCATGCATGCCTGTCGCATATCGGGCGGGGCGCCGGAGATCATTATCGAGCCGGTTGACGGGAATATACGGGACGACCTGAGAAAACGTCTAACCGAAATGACCACCCTTCCGATATGAGGACACAAAAAACAATGACCTCGCGCCTTGCGCCTTCGCTCTTTCCTGACCGGATCTTTTCCAGCGCACAGGAGAATGGATGAAATTCGACAACCGGCTTGTCCTCTTCAACCTCCGGCTTTTCGACAGCGAACGGGGAAGACTCCTTCAGGACAGGTCGGTGCTGGTGGAAGGCGAAAGGATCGAGGCAGTGGAAAAAGGCCTTGCTGCGCAAGAGTCCGGAGCCTTCACCCCGGTAGACCTCGGCGGGCTCACGCTCATGCCCGGCCTCATCGACACCCATGTGCACATCACCATGCCCTTCATGCACGAGATGACTCCCCGTGCCTTCTTTGCCGTGGGGCGTCAGATCGAGCGCAACGCCCGGGCATGCATCGAGGCGGGCATCACCACGGTGCGGGATACCGGCGGCTTTCCCGGGAGGCTTTCCAGCCTGATCTCGGCAATCGACAGCAACGATATCCCCGGCCCCCGGATCATCCGGTGCAACTCGTGCATCACCGCACCCGGCGGATGTCCTGACTGGGTTCCTTTATTCCCGCGTTTCATAAAGGCCTTTCTCGGCGGGCAGTATGCCGAACGGGTCGGCAGCCCTGAGGAGGCGGCCCGGCAGACAGGCGAGATGATCCGGCAGGGCGCGCAGTGGATCAAGGTCTACTGCCAGCACCGCTCATGGCTGCTGGGAGGGGGCGATCTTCCCGTGCTCGATCCGGGCACCTTCCGGGCGGTCATGGACACGGCCCGGGGCTCTGGCAGAAAGGTGTGCTGTCACATCAGCAGGCTCGAAGACCTGGAATACGCCATGTCCATGGGGGTCGACACCTTTGAACACAACCCGCTCGATGAGATCGCCGACCATGCAGCTGTCGAATTTGCGGCCCGGGGCATGGCCATCAACCCCACGCTGGCCTGTCTGGACGCCGGGAGCGACGAATTGTGGCAAACCGTGGAGTCTGTCCTGGACGAGCGGGGGCCTTCCATCCTGGAGCCCGAACCCTTACGCCAGGTGAGACGCTACATCCGCACCTACCGCACCGACCCTTATCCGCCCCCCAAGAGCGCATACCGGAAAAAACCCTGTTTCGATCTTGCTCTCATCGCCCGCGGGTTCCCCCATGCCCTGGCCAACGTGGGCCGGGTCCTCCACGCGGGAGGCCGCATAGGCATAGGCACCGATTCGGGGGGCCTTCCCTCGGCCCTATTCGGGGTCTTCTATGCCGAAGAGCTTAAACGGCTCCGACTCGCGGGCCTCACGCCTGCGCAGGTGCTCATGCTCGCCACATCGGGCAATGCCTCGATCCTGGGCATGGACGATAGGATCGGAATCATCAGGCCGGGCAGGATCGCGGACATGATCGCTGTAGAGGGAAATCCCCTGGAGGATCTGGGGGCCGTGAGCAAGGTCAGGATGGTCATGAAGTCGGGCAGGTTCCTGAAAGGTGCGCCCGGAGCAAAGCACTTCCGGATCGTCTCCAAATGGCTCAGAGGCCGCAACTCCCGGTAGCCCGGTTCATCCGGAACTCCCTGATGTTCTTCCCGGTCCACTTCTTGAACGCCTTGCGGAAGGTAGCTGCCTCGGTGAACCCGATGGGCCCCGCGATCTGGTCCACGCTCAAGGCCGTGGAGCCCAGGTACTCCTTTGCCAGCTCGATCCGTACCTCGTCGAGGATGTGCTGATAGGTGGTGCCGCGCTCCTGAAGCCTCCGCCGCATGGTCCGGGGGCTCATGGCAAGCCTTCGGGCGACCTCGGGCAGGTGGGGGATCCGGCCCATGGAGGCGATGACGATCTCCCAAGACGGCTCCTGTCAGCTCATCGCCCCACCTGAGCCTGGCCTGGAGCTCCCGGCAGACAAGCGCCATCCGGGGATGGCCCGTGAAAGTGGGACGGTCCGTATCGGTAATCGCCACCCCGAATATGTCCCCACCCGATCCGAAAAAGACCGGACATGCAAACAGCTCGCGATACCGCTCTCCATACCCGGGGTCGGGATACGACAGATCGATCCGGGCATAGCGGAACTCGTGATTCGTAAGAAAGGAGGCAGCGGTCTGGAAGGTGGTGAGCAGCTCCTCCACGGCAAAGATCCACCGATGATTTACCCTGTAAGTCAAACAGACCAAAAATGCAGTTTCACCTCCGGCACAGGCGCATTACATCACCGAAATACAGGGGAAAAGGCCCCGGACCGATAGCGGGTGAAACCCTCATTTGGCCCGATTTCTCATGTTTTTGACCTGATTGGCACTATTCATTCCCCGGTGTTTCGGGTTATTGGTAGGTTATGAGGGCGGCCCATGAAGTGCCTGCTCACCAGCTGGCGCCGGTTTTCTCGGCGCGGACATCGCGCAGGAGTGCGGGCGGGACGCCGGACCTGGGCCTGCCGTGACTTCTTAGAAAGCGATCGGCGGGCTCGACCGGCCCTTGCAGGGAATGGTGGACGAAACATGAGCCTGGCATGCCGGGCAGGGATATCCGGAGTAGCAGGTGATGGAGAAAGACAAGTATATTCTGGCCATTGATCTGGGGACATCCGGGCCCAAGACCGCCCTCATCTCGGTGTACGGCGAGGTGGCGTGCACCGAGTTTCAGGCCATACCCGTGATCCTGCTCCCGGGCGGGGGCGCCGAACAGGACCCCGAGCTCTGGTGGCAGGCTATCGTGTCCGCGACCTGCAGGACTCTGGCCAAAGGCCCGGCATCTCCTGATGATATCCTCGCCGTGAGCGCGACCACCCAGTGGTCCGGCACGGTCCCGGTAGACAGAGACGGCAAAAACCTCATGAACGCCATCATCTGGATGGACTGCCGGGGCTGCGACGCGCTCCAGGACATGCTGAAAGGGATCCCGCGGTTTGGGGGCTACCCGCTGTGGAAGGCCCTGACCTGGCTCAGGCTCACCGGCGGGGCCCCTGCGCTCTCGGGCAAGGACCCCCTGGCCCATATCCTCTGGATCAAGAAAAACTGCCCGGATGTCTTTGATCGGACATACAAATTCCTGGAACCCAAGGACTACATCAACCTGCGTCTCACGGGCCGGTTCGCGGCCACCTGCGATTCCATCCTGCTCCACTGGGTCACGGACAACCGGGACCCCTCACGGGTGGTCTACCACGACAAACTGCTGAAGATGGCAGGGCTCGAGCGCGACAAGCTCCCGGATCTGATCCGGGCCGTGGATGTGCTGGGCTCGGTAAAAGACGACGTGGCCGGGGACCTGGGGCTCCGGTCCGGCACGCCCGTGATAGGCGGCACGCCTGACGTGCATTCCGCGTGCGTGGGGTCAGGGGCGATACGGGACTATGAAGGGCACCTCTACATCGGCACCTCGTCCTGGATCTCGGCTCACGTGCCCTTCAAGAAAACCGATCTCTTCCACAGTTTCGGCTCCTTCCCGAGCCCGCTACCCGGACGCTACCTGATCCTTGACGAGCAGGAGTGCGCGGGCAAATGTCTCACCTGGCTCAAGGACAATGTGCTCTACCACAAGGACGAGCTCATGCAGGAAGAAAACGCCCCGGACATCTTCAAGTTCCTGGACCGGATCGTGTCGCAGGTGCCCGCAGGCGCAAACGGCGTGATCTTCACCCCCTGGCTCTACGGCGAACGCACACCGGTGGAGGACTGCCATATCCGTTCGTCCCTGTTCAACCTGTCGCTCCAGAACACCCGCGAGGATATCGCCCGGGCCGTGTTCGAAGGTGTGGCCTTCAATCAGAAGTGGCTGTTGAAGCCTGTGGAGAAATTCATGGGCAGGCGCTTTGAATACCTGAACTTCATCGGCGGCGGGGCCAACTCGGACATCTGGTCCCAGATCCTTGCCGATGTTCTGGACAGGCCCATCCGCCAGGTGGCCGACCCTGTCCACGCCAACGCCCGGGGCACAGCCTTCCTCGCATCCATCGCGCTGGGCCGCATCACGGCCGAGGACATTCCCCGGCATATCCGCATCAAAAGAGAATACCTCCCCGACCCGGGAAACCGCAGGATCTACGATGAGCTCTTCGCAGAATTTCTGCAGCTTTATCAGGCCCACAAAAAGATCTGCGCGCGCATGAACAGAAAGGCGCCTCCGGTGTGCTCAGTACCGGAGCCCACCACCACAACCAAACAGGAGGTCAGCGATCAATGGAATACCAGGAAATCATGACTCGGAACCAGGAGATCCTTTCGCGGCCGGTGAAGCCCATTCCCGAGGACCGGCTGAGAAAGGAGCAGGACCTCTATCAGAGGAGGAACCGCCGCTCGTTTGAGGTCTTCGAGAAGGCCAGGCATCTCATCCCCGGAGGCGTGGAGCACAACCTGAGCCAGGACAAGCCCTTTCCGCTGGCCATGGACCGGGCCAAGGGCTACCGCATGTGGGATGTGGACGGCAATGCCTATGTAGACTATCTCATGTCGGGCGCACCCATTATCCTGGGCCATGCCTTTGACCCCCTGGACGAGAAGATCGTGGAGATCATCCGGGAGAAAGGCCCTGCCACGGGGCTGACTTCCGAGTACGAGCTCCTGGCGGCAGAGGAAATCATCCGGCACATGCCCGGAGTGGAGATGGTGCGTTTCCTCCAGTCAGGCACCGAGGCGGATATGGCGGCCATCCGCATCGCCCGGGCCTTCACGGGCAAGCAGAAAGTCATCAAGGTGGGCGGAAGCTACCACGGGTGGTCGGATCAGATGGTCTTTTCCCTGCACCTGCCCGGCACCGGGCCGCTCAACTCCCGGGGCATCACCACCGAGAGCTATGCCCACCTGATCGACGTGCGGCCCAACGACTTCGCGGCCCTGGAGAAGGCGTTCGAAGACAGCAAGGACACAGGCGGCGTGGCCGCGGTCATGGTGGAGCCCATCGGTGGAGAGTCCGGAACCCACCCGGTCCATCCGGACTGGAACGGACGGATCAGGGAACTGTGCGACCATCACCAGTCGCTGTTGGTGTTCGACGAGGTGGTGACCGGCTTCCGGCTGGACATGGGCGGGGCCCAGAAGTATTTTGGCATTACGCCGGACATCACGGTCCTGGGCAAGATCATTGCCCACGGCTACCCCTCGGCAGGCGCGGTGGGCGGCAGGAGAGACGTGATGAGCGTCTGCCAGGGAGGCATGGGGGAGAAGATCTACATCGGAGGGACACTCGCCGCCAATCCCATCACCACGGCGGCATGCTACCACGCACTGAAGCTCATGGAGGAGCACGACGCGGTGGGCAGGGCCACTGCCTATGCCGGCCGGCTCACCGCGGCCATGAACGATCTGTTCTCCACCCGGAGGGATTTGGGCTTTTTTGTCTATAACTTCGGGCCCATCATGCACTATGTAACCACCGCGTTCTTTGCCGTGGACCTCTTGAGCCCGGACGCATTCACGCAGATCATGGCTCGCAAGCAGACAGCGGACGACTACCAGACCGTCACCCTTGCGCATGGGCTGTGCACCCTGGCCGGAACCCGGATGTACTCGTGCATGCAACACGACGACAAGGCCCTGAACAAGACCCTTGAGGTGTGGGAACACCTGCTTTCCCTCATTTCCCGGGGATAAACAAAGGGATCGAAACCAGCTATCCATAAGAGACAAAGGAGGATAAAAAATGGCAGATGCATTCGCTGATAAACCCATTGCCATACCCGAGGGCATCGATATGGAAAACCACGTGATCGCCACCTACTGGGCCAAGGCCGACAAGGCCATGGACATGTCGCTCATGGGCCAGATCCTGGCTATCGAGCAGACCACGGGCACCTGGGTGCCGGTGCCGGGCGAGACACCTGAGGTGAGGGCAAAGCACGTAGCCAAGGTCATCGGCGTCTACGAGGCGCCTGCGCACGAGTACGGGCTGCCCGAGGACGTCAAGGAGCGGCAGTACATCATCCAGATCGCTTTCCCGGCGGCCAACGTGGAGGACCAGCTCCCCATGCTGCTCACTGCCACGATCGGCAACATCTCGCTCGTGCCCAACTTCAAGCTCCTGGACCTGAGGATGCCGAAAACCACCCTGGATCAGTACCAGGGCCCCCGCTTCGGGATCCACGGGTGGTACGAGGCCTTAGGCATCGAGAAGGACCGCCCCATCATGAACAATATGATCAAGCCCTGCAGCGGCTACCCTCTGGAGGTAGGGGCAAGACTCTTCCGCGAGGTGGCCGTGGGCGGCTGCGACGTGATCAAGGACGACGAGCTCATCGCAGACATGTGCTACAACGGCGCGGTGGATCGCGTGAAGGCCTACATGGAGATCGAGCGGCAGGTCTTTGAAGAGACGGGCGAGCACACGCTCTATACCGTCAATGTCACGGACCGGCTGCCGAGGATGTTCGACCTGGCCAAACGCTGCATCGACGCCGGGGCCAACGCCATGATGGTCAACTACCTGGCCGTAGGGCCCGAGGCCATGCGGGCCCTGGCCGAAGACCCGGCCATAGGTGTGCCCATCCTGGCCCATATGGATGTGGGCGGCGCATATTTCATGTCGCCGTATCAGGGCATCTCCTCGTCCATCATCTTCGGCAAGATTCCCAGGCTCTGCGGCGCGGACAGCATCGTGCTTCCCTTCTCGCTCGGCGGCAAGGGCATCTACATGCACGACCGCTTCATGGCGGCCTGCCGCAACCTCACGTTCCCCTTCGGCGGTCTAAAACCGGTGCTGCCCATGCCCTCGGGCGGCATCACGCCGGCTAACGTGCCCGACATCATAGGCTCGCTGGGAAAGGAGATCATGATCGGCTCGGGCGGCGGCATTCATGCCCACCCCAAGGGCCCAACCGCGGGGGTGAAGGCGTTCCGCCAGGCCATCGACGCCGTGCTTCAGGGCGTGCCCATCGAGGAATACTCCAAGGAACACGAGGAGCTGGGGATCGCGCTCGGGACCTGGCAAAAGAAGACCGAGTTCAAAATTGAAAAAGAGCGTGCCCGATTTTAAGCGCAGAACCGGGGAGGGTCGTGCTCACGGCCCTCCCCTTGCCCTGCTGATATAGGGAAGACCATCACCCAGTGGGGGGCTACCCGCACCACGCGGCCCGCGGATGCCTGCTGCATGGGGCCCTGGTTCGCCCACAAATACATCACCTATTTCACTGCCCTGTCCCTGCCCAAGATCATGGATCTCCCCCTGACGGGGGCGAGGCCGAACCCTGGATTCCATGACGAGCGTTTTCCCATCGGCCCGGATCATGTTGACCTCTACAAGGGGGCATGCCGGGAGGCTCGGCGGCTCGATCCTTTCAGCTCGTACGATTATGTGGATAAGCGCCGCTGTGATCACCATTATATGTGTATGCAGCGCATTCCCCGCGTGCAAAACATGCGCGACCGGGTAAGGGGAGAGACGCTCCCGGCCCGAAACAAAGGAAAAGCGGCCTGAGATGCTGCGCCGGCATGACGAAGCGGGGAGCAGGCCGGGTATGCGGAGGAAGAGTACCGAAAATCTAAAAGGAAAACCCAAGAAACTCCATTCCACCAAAAAACCATGGAGCCGGTTGCCATATGGGGTCCTGTGAAAGGGACAGGCACTGGTAAACCGATATACGGCTCCCCGGGCTCCTGGTGCAGGTTACCGATCACCGTCCGAATATCGGCCGTCTGCCTTGAAAGCCTGACAGCCGGCCGGATTCACAAAGAAAACTCCGGGCAAGCGTGCCCGGAAGAATGGAAAGGAGAAAAGCCATGAGAAAAATCATTCTCATCCACCTCATGATCTTTGTCCCGGTAGCGCTTTTTGCTCAGGTAGAGACGTTTCCGGCAGATCTTCTGATTCCTGGAGCGAGCTTTATCACCGCGCTGGTAGTGGGGATCATCCTGGCGTTCGGCTTTCAGCTCATCCTGACAAACCTTTCGGCAGCAATCGGCCTGAGCGCTGTCCACATCCCTCTGGAATCGGTGCGGGAGAGGGTCAGGGCAGGAGGCGGGAAGCGAAAAGAGCAGGAAAAGGGCGAGTCAGAGCCTGTCGAAGAGAAGATGCGCACCGTCAGTATGACGTTTGGCATCTGGGCTGTCATCACATCGGCCATATCCCTGTTTTTCGCGGCATGGCTCGCTGTGGAGTTCAGCATTGCACTGACCGCGGTGGCAGGGGTCACCCTGGGTCTGGCTATCTGGGGGCTCTTCTACCTCATAACCGCTGTCCTGGAGATGAC
>Ga0208195_1000766_pt1 | contig 40286 bp, 34 predicted proteins | sample AD_UKC077_MetaG_FD_184441 | JGI IMG/M metagenome (GOLD analysis project Ga0208195, IMG submission 184441) | Active sludge microbial communities of municipal wastewater-treating anaerobic digesters from USA - AD_UKC077_MetaG (SPAdes) (version 2) | ecosystem: Engineered > Bioreactor > Anaerobic >... | reverse complement strand
GCAGCAGGTAGCGGATGTTAAAGCAAGCGCTTACAATCCGCGTCATTATTACAATCAACACTCAGAACTAAAAGAAGTGCTGGATATGATTGCAACCGGATTCTTCTCTGTAGAGGAGCCTAACCGTTACCAGGCGATTGTCGACAATTTGCTTAATAATGGTGACAATTATCTGCTGTTGGCCGATTATGAGAGTTATATCGCCATGCAAGATGAAGTTGGCCGCGTGTATCAGGACCAAGAGGAATGGTCGAGAAGGGCCATATTGAACGTGGCGCGCATGGCTAAATTCTCAAGCGATAGAACGATAGGTGAATATGCTAAGAATATCTGGCAGGTGGAATCCCTAAAAGTTAAAAGCAGGTTGATATAAGACGCCCAGATTCATCTTACATCAGCAACATGCTCAATGGATGGCTAGGTACCACTTACCCTTGAAATCTACAGACGGGTGCTAAAGCAAGACATCTACTGGGTCACCATCAGCTGATAAGGTATATGGCACCTAGATGTGATGGGTTTGAGATAGCATTACCGTACCCGTAAAACGATCTCTGGTATTCAAGCCACTTTTTTCTACTTCATATTTGACTAGTTAACCCTGCATTGGGATTTCAATGATGCCATTGAAATCACCGGGGTAACTTTAACCAGTGGCACTTGGTTTAACAATATTGATCATTCCTTGACATTTATGCATACAAAATATCCTCAAAATCGCCAAAAAATACGCTTGTAAAAACGACGCGTTGTGGCGAAGTTATGATATTAATTAAACGCTAGCTAGTGAAGCACGCAATTCGCTCACAATTGTATTGTAGCGATTTTTATCCGTATCTTTACCTTGTGTGAATATTGCATTACCTGCCACGAAAGTATCTGCACCCGCTTTGGCAATTTCCGCAATATTTTGCACATTCACGCCACCATCCACTTCCAGCCAAATCTCACGCCCAGTCGCCTTTGTGTAAGCATCAATTTTGGCGCGTGCCAATCGCAATTTATTCAAGGTTTCTGAAATAAACTTCTGGCCGCCAAAACCAGGGTTCACAGACATTAATAACACCATATCTACTTTATCCATCACGTGATCTAAGTAGCTTAGCGATGTTGCCGGATTAAACACTAGGCCAGATTTGCAACCCAAATCTCTCACCATTGCAAGGCTGCGGTCAATATGTTCAGAAGCTTCTGGGTGAAAGGTAATGATATTGGCGCCTGCTTTGGCAAAATCAGGAATAATGCGATCAACTGGTTTTACCATCAAATGCACATCGATGATGCCGCCCACGCGCTTCGCAGTTTCTTTGATGGCTTCGCATACTAAAGGTCCAATAGTTAGGTTCGGCACATAATGGTTATCCATCACGTCAAAGTGCACAAGATCTGTGCCAGACGTAATCACGTCGTCAATCTCTTGTCCAAGCTTGGCAAAGTTGGCAGATAAAATACTGGGGGCGATTCTATAGGTTTTACTCATGGCAGTGTCCGTTAATTAAATGGTTTAAAGGAAATTTAGCACAAACGGCCTCAATTTGTAACTTGACCATTGGTGCATTTTTTAAAAAATGACATATTCAAGTTAAACATTTCACGCTTCTTTTCTGTAATGTTTTCTTTCAATCATCTACTTATGACGGTGATTTACATGTTTGCCTTCAATGCTGAGCTAAACATTGTAGCCAAATTTAATCCTGCATGATATCGCTATTTGCACCACAGCGAGGCTGATTCATTGCACCTTCATTACTGGGGTATCTACAAAACAGTTTAATCTTATCAAGTCCCAGCGAAGTGACGGAATAACAAATCATTTGTCAGTTGTTGTTACATTGCGGGGGCACTTAAGGTTGCACCAGCCTTGCAATAGTAACGCTAAACAACATCTGCGGAGGATACACACTTTCTCATTTATGCTACTGCGCTTTATAGACTATGCTAATTCAATCAAATCCCAGTCCATTTATCTCAGCATTTCATCAAACACAGTATTCGCAACATGTTCTATTAATAACGCGTCAGCAAAATTAACTTGCTTGACATTCCTCGCTTCCAAACACAATAATTGTTTCCCCCTATTTAAATCTAGAGTACAACATGAAGCTATTCGTGCATAGGCTCCTGCTTATAAATATGATATCTAATTGTTTAAAACTAAAATTATAATCTTATTTTGATACTGGTTTAGTATTGAAATCGTTTCATAGGAATTCAAAATATCATAATCCAAAAAACTACTGATCAGAATTATTGTAATCGGATCTAGCGTTCTAAAGCAAATTCTTTAACATAGAATGCTTGGATAACTCATCCAGCCTTTCTATCTCAGTCTCTTTAGGGTAGGATGTGTTTTAGTTAACGCCTGTGTTACGCAAAGGTTATCGCATAGGCGTACCGCAAGCGGGCAGTTATAACGAGATTTTTAATAGTGACGCTGCTTGCTAGGGTGGCAATAACCAAGGCAACGGCTCTGGATTACACACTGAAGATGTCACTTGAATGAATCGCAGTCAATCGCTTGTAATTACGCTACCGCCGTTAGCAGGCTTGGTTTTAAAGCTAGCTTAGACGCTTTTACTGTTTAATCTAGGATGTTTTACAATTTATAAAATAACTTAATTAAAGAACGAATATTCAAATGGCCGCCCTCACTACACTACCCGTCTGGCAAACACTTTGTCAGCATCAACAATCTGTCGTCAAATTGCATATGCGCGATTTATTCGCAAACGATCCTAAGCGATTCGAAAAATATAGCTTTCATTTAGATGACATTTTGTTTGATTTTTCAAAACATCGTATCACCGATGAAACTTTGCCTTTTCTGATGCAAGTGGCGCGCGAAGCTGACATTGAAAACTGGCGCGATAAAATGTTTTCAGGCGAGAAAATCAACATTACCGAAAACCGCGCTGTGTTGCACACCGCTCTACGCAACCGCAGCAACACGCCTGTGCTGGTGGACGGCAAAGATGTGATGCCCGACATTAACGCGGTACTGGCGCAAATGCGCACGTTTGCAAACAAAGTGCGTAAGGGCGATTGGAAAGGCTTTACGGGCAAACGTATTACGGATATTGTGAATATCGGCATTGGCGGCTCAGATTTAGGCCCTGTGATGGTATGCGACGCGCTTAAACCTTATGCCAACCCCGATTTGAACATTCATTTTGTATCTAACATTGATGGTGCACATTTAATGCGTGCATTAGAAAAATGCACGCCTGAAACCACGCTGTTTATTGTGGCCTCCAAAACTTTCACTACACAAGAAACCATGACCAATGCACATTCTGCACGCAACTGGTTTTTAAAGGCAGCCAAAGATGAATCCCACATTGCTAAGCATTTTGTAGCCCTTTCTACCAATTCCAAGGCTGTGCAAGAGTTTGGTATCGATCTCGCAAATATGTTCGCTTTTTGGGATTGGGTTGGCGGTCGTTATTCATTGTGGTCCGCCATTGGCTTATCCATTGCCTTATACATAGGCATGGATAACTTTGAGGCGTTGCTCACTGGCGCGCATGAAATGGACATCCACTTCAAAACTGCGCCACTCGAGAAGAACATACCGGTGATTATGGCGCTAATCGGCATCTGGTATAACAACTTTTTCCATGTGGATACTAATGCAATACTGCCCTACGATCAAGGAATGGCACGCTTCCCTGCCTACATGCAGCAGGCAGATATGGAAAGCAATGGCAAGTTTATATGCCGTGACGGTAAACGTATTCAATACAAAACCGGGCCGGTGATTTGGGGCGAAGCCGGGACCAATGGCCAGCATGCATTTTACCAATTGATTCATCAGGGCACACAAATCGTTCCTGCAGATTTCTTAATTCCTGTGCACAGCCACTACGCGATTGGCAAGCATGGCTACGCGCATCATAAAATTTTACTAGCCAATTTTTTGGCGCAAACGCAAGCTCTCATGCTAGGAAAAACTAAGGAACAAGCCCGTGCAGAGCTTGAACAACAAGGCATGTCTATAGAAGCGCTCGAAAAACTACTGCCACACAAGGTATTTGAAGGCAACCGTCCTACCACGTCTATTCTGTTCGATAAACTTACACCGAATACATTAGGTAAACTGATTGCATTGTATGAACACAAAATATTTGTGCAAGGCATCATTTGGGATATCAACAGCTTCGACCAATGGGGTGTAGAATATGGCAAGCAAATCGCGCAACAAATCTTGCCACAGCTCACCAATGATGAGGTTGTAAGCAACTACGATAGCTCAACCAACGGCTTGATAAATCATACCAAACAGTTAAGATAACTTAGTTAATTTATCTTAATCCGCAAACTTTACTTTCTGAACGCTTTTCCCAAATAAAAAAGCTTTGTCATCAAGCGGTGGCAAAGCCTTCATTATACCTGCCCAAACACCTATGCTGGCTTAATGGCGCTCGCCTCTTTGGCCAATTTGGTAATATAGGCCCAGTCTTTCCTTGCTACCACATCGGCAGGCGTGAGCCAAGTGCCGCCGCAAACCACCACGTTCGGCAAGGCTAAAAATTGTGGGGCACTTTCTACTGTTACACCACCGGTTGGGCAAAATTTTACATCGCCAAACGGCCCTGCAAAGCCTTTTAACAAGTTAATACCTCCCACAGCTACTGCTGGGAAGAGTTTTAAGAAATAGTAATCATCAGCATTGGCGGTCATAATCTCAGAACCAGTCGAAACCCCTGGCAGTAGCGGCAGGCCGATTTTACGTGCAAATAGACCGAGCTCACTGGTGTATCCTGGACTCACGGCAAATTTACAGCCTACGTCTTTTGATGCCTGTGCGTCTTTTAAATTGCGCACGGTGCCTGAACCCATAATCGCATCCGGCACATGTTTCGCGATCTGCTCCATGGCCTGCAAAGCGCATGATGAACGCAATGTCACCTCAAGCACTTTGATGCCGCCTTCAAGTAAAGCTTCTGCCATCGGCACTGCATCTTCTACTTTATTAATAACGATAACTGGAATTACCGGGCCATAATTGGCTAAATCTAATGTACTCATATTTCTCTCTAATAATATATTGATTATAATTTATCTTGACTAAGGCAAGATGGTTAGAGCCAAGTAACTGCGCCCTCTTCGGCCGACAGTACATTCCTTCTCATCCCACCAAACAACTCCCGACCGAAGCCATGCGAATTGTTATGACGTTTAATATCTGAAAGTTCTTCAACTTCCCGCTCTGCCCATACATCTTCGTCCACCAGCACGTTAACCATGCCTACCGTTGCATTTAAACGAATAATGTCCCCTGTACGCACCTTGGCTAACGGACCACCCGCAGAAGCTTCTGGCGTTAAGTGAATCGCTGCAGGAATCTTGCCCGATGCGCCGCTCATACGGCCATCGGTCACAATAGCCACCATAAATCCTTTATTTTGCAACACGGCTAAAGGCGGCGTCAGTTTATGCAGCTCGGGCATACCATTGGCCTTTGGCCCCTGAAAACGCACCACTGCGACAAAGTCGCGCTCCAACTCGCCACGATCGAATGCTGCCAACAATTCTTCCTGCGCATCAAACACAATCGCTGGCGCTTCGATAATATGACGGTCTTCAGGCACTGCTGAAATCTTAATCACGCTACGGCCCAGATTGCCTTTCAGCAGGCGCAAACCGCCTGACTCACTGAATGGGAATGCCGCAGTCCGCACGATGGTTTCATCGCTGCTTTCTTTCGGCAGGTTTTTCCATACCAGTTTGCCCTCTTCTTTCACTGGCAATTTACCGTAGTCGCGCAAACCACCATAAGCTACGGTGAACACCTCCGGGTACATATAGCCTGCGTCAATCAGTTCACGAATGACAAACGCCGGCCCACCTGCCGTCTGAAACTCGTTCACGTCTGCCTTGCCGTTTGGATACACGCTCGCCAATAACGGGGTGGTTTTGGCAAGGTGATAGAAGTCTGTCCAGTCAATAATGATACCCGCCGCACGTGCAATCGCCACCCAATGGATAAGATGGTTGGTTGAACCACCGGTAGCCAGCAATGCCACCATTGCATTCACAATCACATGCTCGTCCACCAGCTTACCAATGGGTGTGAAATGTTCCTTTTGTGTGTTCTTTAGCACCATTTTCACCGCTTCTCGGGTCAGCAATTCCCTCAGGTCGTCATGCGGATGCACAAACGCAGCGCCTGGCACATGGAGGCCCATGGCCTCCATCAGCATCTGGTTGCTATTGGCTGTGCCGTAAAAGGTACAAGTGCCTGCGCCATGATAAGCCGCGGACTCTGAAGCCAATAATTCTTCACGCCCGACCAGCCCTTGGGCATACTTTTCACGCACTTTGGATTTTGTGGTGTTATCGATGCCTGTGCTCATTGGTCCGGCAGGGACAAACACACAAGGTAAGTGACCAAACTTTAAGGCACCAATCAAAAGACCAGGTACGATTTTATCGCATATGCCTAAGAGCAGCGCCGCATCAAACACATCGTGGGAGAGCGCAATTGCGGTACTCATCGCAATCGTGTCCCGGCTGAACAGTGACAGCTCCATGCCAGGCTCGCCCTGCGTGATGCCGTCGCACATGGCAGGCACACCGCCAGCCACCTGGACGGTTGCACCGTGCTTGTGCGCTTCATCACGGATAATATCGGGGTAGTTCACATACGGCTGATGCGCGGAAAGCATTTCGTTATACGCCGTCACAATACCAATATTTGGTGCTTTTTCTACCACCACACGCAATTTGTCATTGGAAGGCATGGCTGCAAAGGCATGCGCCACATTCGCACAGCCTAGACGGTCCGCGCCTCTTTGCCGGTTTGCAATTTCATCCAGGCGTTGCAAATAAGCTGTACGGGTTGGACGACTTACTTCAATAATACGTTCGGTCACTTCTATGTGGGATTGCTTCATTTTATTTATGACCTGCAATTATTAAAAACTAATTTGATTATCCCTAATGCAAGGCATAACGTCAAACTAATCATGATTTACATTAGCTAAACCACAACAAGTTTAAGTTGATTAAGGAATAACTTCATGATGATGATGTATCAATTCAACTTTAACTCGGCTATTCATGCAATATAAACACACTTCTGGCTGAAACATTTGACCGGGTGTAAATTGCCTCTACTGTAAAAGTACCATCTTTGCATGCCATGCACCCTTTTGAGACAAAATTGAAAGTAAAGTGTCAGTGTTCCCATATGATTGACGCACCTACTTGCGCAGAATTTTGACTAATCATTTATGGGTATAGATTACTACGGTCTTATTGCTATTAATATGACGTGACAATAGCACGCCAGTTTGGCAGAATAGAGCATAAATGTATAAATAAATTATGCGCCATTAAAACTAGGGGAAAAAGATGACAGTCCACGTTATTCCATTTGAAAATCTACGAAACACCGACGTTTCCTCTGTCGGCGGTAAAAACGCCTCGCTCGGTGAGATGATTTCTCAGCTATCAGCCAAGGGCGTGCGTGTGCCAACGGGCTTTGCAACAACAGCCGATGCCTACCGCGAATTTTTGGCGCAAAATGAGTTAGACAAAAAGATTAATGATTTACTTGATAAGCTCAATGCAGATGATACGCAAGCACTTGCAGTATGTGGCAAGCAGATTCGCGAATGGATCATGGCTGCACCTTTTCCACCCGCGCTGGACAAAGCCATTGCTGAAAACTATGCCATCCTGACTGCAAAATCCGGAAATGGCGCCACCTTTGCGGTGCGTTCTTCTGCCACAGCAGAGGATTTGCCTGATGCATCCTTTGCGGGTCAACAAGAGTCGTTCCTGAACATCCAGGGCTTGGACAATATCAAGCACGCCATTCAGGAAGTATTTGCCTCTTTATATAACGACCGCGCCATTTCATACCGCGTACACAAGGGCTTCGTGCATGCGGATGTGGCGCTCTCTGCCGGCGTGCAGCAAATGGTGCGCAGCGATATTGGCTGTGCCGGCGTGATGTTCACTATCGATACTGAATCAGGCTTCAAGGATGTGGTGTTTATTACCTCCTCATATGGTTTGGGCGAAACCGTCGTGCAAGGGGCTGTGAATCCGGATGAGTTCTATGTACACAAGCCAACCCTAGCTCAAGGCAAGCCTTCGATTGTGCGCCGCACTATTGGCTCAAAACTTATTAAAATGGTGTTTAGCGATGCCACACGTGCGGGCAAAAGCACCCATACCGTCGATGTTGATTCAGCAGACAGCGACCGTTACTCACTCTGCGATGCGGATGTTTTAGAGTTAGCCCGCTACGCCATGACGATTGAAGCACACTACGGCTGCCCGATGGATATTGAGTGGGGCAAAAACGGCGTGGACAACAAGCTGTATATTCTGCAGGCTCGCCCTGAAACCGTGAAATCACAGGAATCTGCAAACAACGTCACAGAAACTTTCACATTAAACAAGCATAGCGAAAAGCCATTGGTGATTGGCCGTGCCGTGACACAAAAAGTGGGCGTTGGCCCAGTACGTATCGTGCTGGATCCGGCACAAATGCATGAGGTGCAGCCTGGAGATGTATTGGTCGCCGACATGACCGACCCTAACTGGGAACCGGTGATGAAGCGCGCCAGTGCCCTGGTAACCAACCGTGGCGGCCGTACCTGCCACGCGGCGATTATTGCGCGTGAACTCGGCATTCCAGCGATTGTGGGCGCAGTCAACGCAACGGACGTATTACGTGAAGGCGAGATTGTGACCGTTTCATGTGCTGAAGGTGAATCCGGCTTTGTTTACCATGGCACAATTGAATTCGATGTCAGCACCCAGGTGCAATCGGCACTCGCCCCTGCGCCTTGCAAAATCATGATGAACGTCGGCAATCCCGACATGGCATTCGGCTTCGCCAAAACACCGAACGATGGCGTAGGCTTGGCGCGATTGGAGTTTGTCATCAACAACATGGTCGGCATCCACCCCAAAGCCATTTTGAACGTGGACGCCATGCCACATGCCATTCAAACCACCATCAAAAACCGTGCGCGTGGCTATTCAAGCCCGAAACAGTTCTACATTGACAAAGTGGCTGAAGGCGTAGCCACGATTGCTGCAGCCTTTTATCCGAAACCGGTGATTGTACGGACGTCTGATTTCAAATCTAACGAGTACAAAAAACTGGTGGGCGGTGAGATTTACGAGCCAGATGAAGAAAATCCAATGATCGGCTTCCGAGGCGCAGCGCGTTATATGGCCGAGGACTTTAAAGAGTGCTTTGCCATGGAATGTATGGCCATGAAAAAAGTACGTGATGAAATGGGCTTGGTCAACGTAGAGTTGATGCTCCCATTTGTACGCACGCTAGACGAAGCAAAAGCAGTCACAGAAATCATGGTAGCCAACGGGCTTAAACGTGGCGAAAATGGTCTGCGTTTAATCATGATGTGCGAAATCCCTTCCAATGCTTTACTGGCAGAACAGTTTCTGGAATATTTCGATGGATTTTCTATTGGTTCAAACGACCTTACCCAGCTTACACTAGGCATGGATAGAGATTCTGGTATCTTGGCAGATGGTTTTGATGAGCGTAACGACGCGGTAAAAGTGCTGCTGAAAATGGCGATTAGCACTTGTAACCGCTTAGGTAAGTACGTGGGTATTTGCGGACAGGGCCCATCCGACCATCCTGACTTTGCAGAATGGCTGGTGGCAGAGGGGATTAAATCTATCTCGCTTAACCCGGACACCGTAGTGGCTACCTGGCAGCGACTCACCAAGAAATAATGGCTATTTAATCACGGGCAATCAATCATGTTAAATCGTACTGCATTCTTCATTTCAGACGGCACCGGTATTACTGCGGGCGCCTTGGGCAAGCTGCTTGAGCATTTTCCTGGCACCAATTTTACCCAGGTGCGCATGCCGTTTACTGACACGCTGGATAAAATCAAGCTGGCGCAAGATGCCATCCAGCAAGCCGCTAAAGAGAACGGTGCACGCCCGGTGGTGATTATGTCAGTGGGCAATATGGAATTGCGCAATGCCATCAAAAAATCCAATGCCTATTTTATCGATCTGTTCAACACATTTATCGACCCCTTAGGCGTAGAGCTTCATCAAAAGCCGCTCACCGGGGCCGGCATTGCGCATAGCGTCATGGGAAGCAAATACAACGACCGTATGGATGCCGTTAACTTTACCCTGAATCATGATGACGGCATGACGAATACCGGCCTGGAAGAAGCGCAAGTGATTTTAATCGGCGTTTCTCGTTGCGGAAAGACTCCTACCAGCGTTTACCTTGCAATGCAGTTTGGCATCAAGGCGGCTAACTATCCCTTGATTCCAGAAGATTTTGAACGCGGCACCCTGCCAGCTGTGCTGCATAAACATACCGACAAGATTTTTGGCCTCACCATCAAGCCAGAGCGTCTGCATGCCGTGCGTAACGAGCGCAGAAATGGTAGTTTTTATGCTTCACTTGAGAACTGCAAAAAAGAAATTGCCACGGCAGAAGGCTTGATGCGTAATGCCGGCATCACCTGGGCAGATTCCACCAGTCGCTCTGTTGAAGAATTGTCAGCGATTATTATGGAAAAAATACAGCATCCCGCAAAAGAGGCCGCATAAAGGTTAATATTTATTAACACGTTAATAGCTCTGAAGAAAGTAGCATTTTAGCCACATGGAGCTATGTAAACTTACCGAACTAACCTATCACCACGGTATTGCAAGGCCTAGAAATAATTGCGTCATTTTGGTATCAGCAAACCCAATTAAAAAGCTGGTTTTACTTTTGCACTATTGTAATTTTCGACACCAGAGAGAATCTCTTTCTTAGCATCATCAATATCGCCCCAACCATTAATTTTTACCCATTTGCTTTCGTCCAGGTCTTTGTAATGCTCAAAAAAGTGGGCGATCATGTCCAGACGCCAGGCAGAAATGTCTCTATGGCAGTGCAGATGTCCATATAAGCCGCATACCTTATCGACCGGCACGGCTAATACCTTTGCATCGAGGCCTGACTCATCTTCCATTAGCAACACTCCCAATGGGCGACAACGAACCACCACCCCTGGAATCAACGGCACTGGCGTAATCACCAACACATCTACTGGATCACCATCATCCGCCAGCGTATGCGGCACATAGCCATAATTAGTGGGATATTGCATTGCGGTCCCCATAAAGCGGTCGACAAATATTGCGCCACTTTCTTTATCTACCTCATACTTTACAGGGTCGCCTTGCATGGGGATTTCAATAATCACATTAAAATCGTTGGGGACATCTGTTCCTGTTGAAACTTGATTTAATGACATGCTAAGCAAATCCTATTGATGAGATTAAGTGCTTATTATAAGTGAAAATTTAGTTTAGAATTTAGTGATTTTTCAGATTTTTACAGCCTTTATTGGCTATAAAATAGTCACGATTGCAAAACCAAGTAACGTTAAAGCAGAACGTGTAAATTTAGCAAACTGCATCAGGGTAACACCTGTAGGCAAAATCACATCAAATGCTGAGAGCCTATCAGTACTCACCAGCAGCATGGTATTTTCATCTATATCATAAATATCCCGTCCTTTGCCTTGGTGAATGAGCTTTAGGCTCTTGATTGTTGTTGTTAACAAAGGTGTGCTCATGGAGTTGCTGCTTCTGTTGGATAAATCAAAATACCATTATAAATTGCGCACACAGTCTCGTGCATGTTTTTAGCTTACCCATTAACTAATTGGCCTGCGCTCTCCAACTTTAATGATTTTGAGCGTATTTGTTCCGCCTGGACTGCCAATTGGTTCGCCGAATGTAAGCATTACTAGCTCTCCTATACTGACCACTTTCTGTTGCAGCAACACCTGTTCCATTTCATGCAAAATTTCCTCTTTATTTTTACCGGTTTGCTCAATCGGAAATGGAAACACATTTCGGTGTAAAGTAAGTTTACGCCTTGCTACTTTGTTGGGTGATAACGCGTAGATTGGCACGCTACTATCAGCCCGTGATAGCCATTGCGCTGCATTGCCAGATTGTGTCAGCGCAGCAATTGCTTTAACTTCTAAATGCTGAGCTGTGAATATGGCCGCCGCTGCGATAGCCTCGTCCGTATATTGCAAACGATTCACGGCACGCTGCTCTAATTGGTACCCTCCGTATTCTTTTTCTGCCTCCATACACACGCGATGCACGGCCTGCACGGTTTCTAATGGATACTGTCCGCTCGCAGTTTCGGCTGACAGCATCACCGCATCCGTGCCATCCAGCACCGCATTAGCGACATCCGAAACTTCTGCACGTGTCGGAATAGGGCTGCTGATCATTGACTCCATCATTTGCGTTGCCGTAATCACCAATTTGTTTTGCGCGCGCGCCATGCGTATCATGCGTTTTTGCAGGCCAGGCACAGCAGCGTCGCCAACCTCAACCCCCAAGTCGCCGCGCGCCACCATGATGGCATCGGAGGCTTCAATAATCGCCTCCAAGTCTTCAATCGCTTCGGCGCGTTCAATTTTGGCAATGATGCTCGCCTTTCCGCCTGCCTTTCTAACCAGAGTACGCGCCAGCTCAACGTCTAATGCCGATTTAGGAAATGAAATCGCTACATAGTCCGCCTCAAGCGCCACAGCCGTTTTAATGTCTGCGCGGTCTTTTTTTGTCAGCGCATCTGCCGCCAGACCGCCGCCTTGTAAATTAATGCCTTTGTTGTTGGACAGCACGCCGCCGGTAAGCACGACACAGTGAATCTGGTTGCCTTTGACACGGTCAATTGACATGGTAATGCGGCCATCATCCAGCAGCAGCGCATTCCCAACGCTAACTTCCTGCGGTAAGTTTTTATAATCCAGACCGACTTTAAATTGGTCACCAAGCTCGCAATCCGCGTCCAGCACGAACAGATCACCCATTTTGAGCGTGATTTTACCCAACTCGAACTTGCCGATGCGAATTTTTGGACCTTGCAGGTCACACAGTACGCCAATCGGGCGGTTCAGTGTTGTAGCGATCCGCCGCACAATTTCCGCGCGTTTGATATGGTCTTCCGCTGTTCCATGCGAAAAGTTTAACCGTACAACATTCACTCCCGCTGTAATCAGCCGTGCAATCATCTCTTCGCTGCTTGATGCCGGACCCAGGGTTGCTACAATTTTTGTTTTTCGTAGTATCAATGTCTTACCTTAATTTTTCTAAATATTGAAATAAAAATAGGGGCTTATCGCCCCCATTCTTACCGCTGTCACTTCAGGGACTAACTATTCGCGCGTTGCTCCAGAATTTCTACTGCGGGCAGAACCTTGCCTTCCAGAAACTCCAAGAATGCGCCGCCTGCTGTCGAAATATAGCTAACCTTATCGTAAATACCGTATTTCTGTATGGCCGCGATTGTGTCACCGCCGCCCGCAAGTGTAAATGCTTTTGTTTGAGCGATTGCATTGGCAATAGTTTTAGTTCCTTCACCAAATTGGTCAAATTCAAACACACCTACCGGCCCATTCCATACCACTGTGCCTGCATTTTTAATAATCTCTACTAATTCGTTAGCAGATTTCGCGCCAATGTCAAAAATCATATCGTCTGCCGTTACAGAAGCTACGTCTTTTTTGACTGCAGGCTCATTAGCATCAAACTTTTTACCGCAGACGACATCCACTGCAATGGGCACAGCTGCACCACGCTGGCTCATTTTTTCCATCAGCGCTTTAGCAGTGGGCACCAAATCATGCTCACAAAGCGATTTACCAACCTCATGGCCTGCCGCCTTGAGGAAGGTATTGGCAATACCACCGCCTACCACAAGCTGATCGACTTTTTCTGAAAGACTTTCTAATACAGTCAGCTTAGTCGAAACCTTGCTACCGCCTACAATCGCCACCATCGGACGCGCTGGGCTTAGTAGCGCCTTGGTTAAGGCATCCAGTTCCTCTGTAAGCAAAATACCGGCGCATGCGGTAGGTGCAAATTTTGCAATGCCATGCGTGCTGGCCTCTGCACGATGTGCAGTACCAAACGCATCCATCACAAACACGTCACACAGTTTGGCATAAGCCTGTGCGGTTTCATCCTTGTTTTTTTTCTCGCCTACATTAAAACGGCAATTCTCCAGAAGTACCATTTCGCCATTGGCTACTTCGAATCCACCGGACATCCAGTCCTTGATTAAGCGTACAGGCTTGCCCAATTTGGCTGCAATCACGTCCGCAACAGGTTTTAATGAGTTTTCTTCTGAATAAACGCCTTCTTCCGGACGTCCCAGATGCGAAGTCACCATTACTTTTGCACCCTGCTTCAGTGCGTACTCAATCGTCGGCATGGAAGCAGTGATACGCGCATCCGATGTCACTTTGCCATCAGCCACAGGCACGTTTAAGTCGGCGCGGATAAAGACGCGTTTGCCTGCTAAATCTAAATCGGTCATTTTGATAAATTGCATCATTTACTCCCTGAATGATTGTATTTACTAATCCATGCTCACTCAAATAACTGAGCGAGCGAGATGATATGCATGGCGCACGGCGCGCAAGAAGCGGGGTGTACATGCAGTACATGAGCATTTCGAGCACCGTGCAACACAGCAGATTACTCGCGCAGCCAGTTATTTAGCGATATGCTGTACTAGGCGCATGAGATTACATGTATATCCATATTCGTTGTCATACCAGCCAACCACCTTAACAAAGGTTGGGTCGAGCATGATACCTGCATCTTGATCAAATACTCCAGCCGCAGGGCTGCTACGAAAATCAGTAGATACTACTTTTTCGTCCGTATAGCCCAGCACGCCTTTTAATTCCCCTTCGGATGCCTTTTTCATAGCTTCGCAAATCGCTTCGTAAGTAGTTTCCTTGTTAAGCTCTACGGTCAAGTCCACCACTGACACATCTGCAGAGGGCACACGTAATGCCATGCCCGTGAGTTTTTTGTTGAGAGATGGAATCACTTTACCCACGGCCTTGGCTGCGCCGGTGCTGGAAGGAATAATGTTCTCGAATACGCTACGACCACCGCGCCAGTCTTTCTTGGAGGGGCCATCTACTGTCAGCTGAGAAGCTGTTGCCGCATGTACGGTCGTCATCAGGCCGCGCTTGATGCCAAAATTATCGTGCAGCACTTTTGCCAATGGCGCCAGACCATTGGTGGTGCAGGAAGCAGCCGAAACAATCGCCTCACCTTTGTATTCTTTGTGGTTCACGCCGTAAACGAACATTGGTGTATCGTCTTTACCCGGTGCGGACTGTACCACCTTTTTCGCCCCGTTGTTGATATGCGGCTGACAGGTATCTAGTGTTAGGAATGCGCCCGTAGATTCAACCACGATGTCTGCACCGCCAACTTTCCAATTAATGTTGTTCGGGTCACGCTCCGCTGTAAGACGGATTTTCTTGCCATTGACCACCAGACTGCCGTTATCGGCTTCCAGCTTGGCATCAAAACGTCCGTGTACAGAATCGTATCTCAGCAAATAGATGATATATTCAATATCGTAAGAGCTGTTGATTGCAACAACTTCAATATCGTTAAATTCGCGCTCTTGCACCGCCGCACGCAATACCATACGGCCGATACGCCCAAAACCATTGATCCCCACTCGAACTGTCATGATAACCCCTTAAAAGACACCATAATTGACTGCTAATTTAGTTTTAAAATAAAAAGAGCCTCTTAAGGAGGCTCTTTTATTACAACGCTACTCGATAATTACAACACTGATTTTACAGTTGCAACGACATTTTCAACTGTAAAGCCAAAGTGTTTCATTAACACGCCGCCTGGAGCAGATTCACCGAACGTATCGATGCCTACAACTGCACCTTCCAGGCCTACATATTTGCGCCAGAAATCTGGATGCGCCGCTTCAACTGCCACGCGTTTAACGCCCGGTGTCAGCACACTGTCACGGTAAGCTTTGTCCTGGCGGTCAAATACGTTGGTTGATGGCATAGAAACCACGCGTACTTTAGTACCAGCCGCATTCAGCTCAGCCGCCGCTTTCACTGCCAAATCAAGTTCAGAACCGTTAGCGATAATGATCACGTCGGCTTTGCCGGATACGTCAGAGAACACATAGCCACCCTTACGCATTAACGCAAATTGTGCTGTATCATGCTTGATGCCAGCCACGTTTTGACGGCTCAACACCAAGCTGGATGGACCGTCTTTACGCTCAACCGCAGCCACCCAAGCCACAGCAGTTTCAGTTGAACTGCCTGGACGCCATACATCCATACGTGGAATGTAGCGTAAGCCAGATGTGTTTTCTACCGGTTGGTGAGTTGGACCATCTTCGCCCTGGCCGATAGAGTCATGTGACAACACAGCGATAGTGCGTTGTTTCATCAATGCGGCCATACGTAATGCACTCTTAGCGTAGTCTGAGAACATATGGAATGTGCCGCCGAATGGTAACAGGCCACCGTGCAGTGCCATGCCATTCATAATGGCGAACATACCAAACTCACGTACGCCGTAAGAAATGTAATTACCTGGTTTTTTGCCATCTACATGTGTAAAGCTGGGGCATGATGTCAAGTTAGAGCCAGTCAGGTCAGCAGAACCGCCTAGAAACTCTGGCAATACGATAGCCAAAGCAGTAATTGCATTCTGTGAAGCTTTACGTGTTGCAATACCTTCTGCTTTTTCGTTGGTAGCAGCAATCAATGCGTCTGTTGCCTGTTTCCAGTTAGCCGGCAGATCGCCTGCCATACGGCGTTTGAATTCTGCCGCTTCAGCCGGGAATGCTTTTGCGTAAGCAGCAAATTTAGTGTTCCAGTCGCTTTCTAATTTAGCGCCTTTCGCCTTGCCATCCCAACCCGCATAAACGTCAGCCGGAATTTCGAATGGAGCATGTGGCCAGCCGATTGCTGCACGGGTTACAGCAACTTCAGCGTCGCCTAATGCAGAGCCGTGGCAGTCATGACTGCCGGCTTTGTTTGGTGAGCCTTTACCAATAATGGTTTTACAGCAGATCAATGAGGGTTTGTCTTTTACTTTTTTCGCAGCAATCACAGCCGCGTTAATTGCGTCAGAATCATGACCATCTACTGATTGCACGTGCCAGCCATAAGCTTCAAAACGTTTTGCTGTGTCGTCTGTGTACCAGCCTTCGATATGACCGTCGATAGAAATACCGTTGTCATCCCAGAAAGCAACCAGTTTGCCCAAGCCCCATGTACCAGCTAAAGCACAAGCCTCGTGTGATACGCCTTCCATCATACAGCCGTCACCTAAGAAGCAATATGTGTAGTGATCAACAATGTCATGGCCTGGTTTGTTAAATTGGTCTGCCAATAACTTCTCAGCCATCGCAAAACCAACCGCATTGGTAATGCCCTGGCCTAATGGGCCAGTCGTGGTTTCAATGCCTGGTGCATAGCTGTACTCTGGGTGGCCGGCACATTTTGAGTGCAATTGACGGAAAGTCTTGATTTCATCCATCGGCAGATCATAGCCAGTCAGATGCAACAGGGAGTAAATCAGCATGGAACCGTGACCATTAGAGAGAATGAAACGATCGCGATCAGCCCAGTTTGGATTGGTTGGATTGTGACGTAAATGGTGATTCCACAATACCTCTGCAATTTCCGCCATACCCATAGGCGCACCTGGGTGGCCAGAGTTAGCTTTTTGCACTGCATCCATAGATAACGCACGGATGGCGTTACATAAATCGTTACGTGTTGCCATGATTCTCTCCCTAATGATTAAACTTGAAGTCTTATATGAAACGTAACGAAGCCCTGACAGAATGCTTAAAAATCCTATTCTACCTAAGGCCTTTAGTAAAGACTTAAATTATTGCTTAAATAGCCCTGTTCGGCAAGGGCTTGAACCCATAATTGATGCCTTAAAAAGGCTTATTTTTGAATTTTTAAGTATTATCTTTTAGGATTGGCTTATTAATCAGAGATAACCTGACTGTTTGGGAAAAAGTTTCATGCCTATAATAAATAATAGTCAAATAAAAATGGCTATTGTAATAACCAATAGCCATTTTTATTTTTTACATTATTATTTAGTTAGCATCAGTCTATTAAGTGAGTTACTGTGGCTTCTCGTCCAACCAAGGAGTGGCACCACCGCCTACATACTGTGTTCGTAACCAAGCCATAATTTTCAAAATGGTATCGGTGTCTAAGCCGTCCCCTGAATGACCTGGCAGTTGATTATGCCATGTCAACATACTGCCTCGAGCAGTTGCACCTTTACCAAGCGTACCGCCTGCGATTGTCTCAAACATACCTTTATCAGTAGTATGTTTTGGGTATTCCCATTGTGCGTCAATAATGCTTGGTCCCATTAAGCCATTCGCGTTACCGCCATGGCAGCCGCTACAACCTTGGAACGCATATTGCTTTTTGCCCGCCTTTGCCGCTTCAGCATCTTTAGCATAAAGTTTTGTGTATGGATTAATACAAGTTTCTATAAACTGTTTTGCTTCTGGGGTATCAGTAGCAACAACCTTAATAACCAATGGGCTATCATCTTTTGTAGATACAAAATTACATGCCCCACCACTAGAACTGGCGGCTGTAGTTTCAGCACTTGCTCCTGCAGCAGGCGTATCTGATGCACCTGTATCAGCTTTGTTACATGCAACTAAAGCAGATAACATCAAAGCGAAAATAACACTCTATTTAAGTTGCTTCATTTATTTCTCCCGAATTATATCTATAGTATTTGTAATGAAAAAACGGCTACTGTAATTATACAGCAGCCGTTTTATTTGTTATTATTTTCTAAGTTAAAAGTTTATTTTAACCAAGTTTTTTCGCCATCACCTTTATACTGTGTGCGAATGTAAGCAATTGCCTTAAGGATTTGATCGGTACTTATGCCGTCACCAGTATGACCTTCTAACTGATTGTGCCAGACAAACATAGTACCGCCTGAAGTACCTGGCGTACCGCCAGCAATAGATTCGAACATACCCTTATCAGTAGCATTTTTAGCATAAACCCATTTTGTATCGAAAGCACCTGTACCGCCATTTTTAATCAGTGAAGGTGCCATCAAGCCGCCTAAATTACCACCATGGCAGCCAGTGCATCCGTTATATCCTAATACTTTTTTTCCTGCTTTTGCAGCTTCTGCATCTGCTGCATATTTTGCAGTGTATGGATTCTTGCAAGTCGCCAAAAATTCTTTTGCTTCAGCTGAATCGGTATCAACCGCTTTAATTTTTAATGGGCTGTTGTCTTTTGTAGAAACCAAATCACAAGCTGCATTTGCTTGAAATGAAAGTGTAAGACCTGCCAATGTCAACATAGAAACAAACAAAGTTGACCTTAATGCTTTATTGCCAAACATGTTTTTCTCCTAATCTTTTTTATACAATATGAGCAACGTCTTACATGCATCTGCAGCTTGAGCGTTTGCTAATTTAACGAGTATCTTTCTACTTGGTTGACAATATCTTATTACAATGTTAAGTCTAATATACTCCTTGTATTATTGCAATATAACCCCGCGAAATTACGTCTTCGGTACAGATGCTAATGAACGGATATCTTTTGCTCATCATTGGTCGAAATATTGACGCAGATGAATTTGGTTAACCCAAACCTGCACTGAAGGTCTTTGCCATGCGATATCATGCCACATTCCCTCCAAAGGCTTTTTGGCTTAGACTGCATTAATAGTGTTCAAATGGATTAATGAAACTTAAAGTTTGCAAATGTTAACTTGGTATTTTGATCATTTAAAACGTCTTAAAGAAGCCAGAAAATCTGGTCAGTTTGCAATTGAGATTACCATCATTCTAGTGATCAAAATTATATTGCTGTGGTTGCTATGGGCACTTTGTTTTTCTCACCCAATCGCTAAGGATGCAAGGCAGTTGGCCGTCACTCGTATGATATTGAATCATTCAAATTAGTTAGGCGTTTACTATATGCTCCCATCTGCCGAAGTAGTTGATCTCTCCCGCTTACAATTTGGCGCAACTGCGCTTTATCACTTTCTATTCGTACCCCTTACTCTTGGTATGACATGGATACTGGTCATCATGGAATCTGTATACGTCATGACAGGCAAACAGGTATACAAAGATATGACCAAGTTCTGGGGCAAGTTGTTCGGTATTAATTTTGCGATGGGCGTGACGACAGGAATCACCATGGAGTTTCAGTTCGGCACTAATTGGGCCTATTACTCGCATTATGTTGGTGACATATTTGGCGCCCCACTGGCGATTGAGGGATTAATGGCATTCTTTCTCGAATCCACGTTCGTAGGATTGTTTTTCTTTGGTTGGGATAAGCTATCCAAAGAAAAACATTTAATGGTCACCTTCCTGGTGGCGTTTGGCTCAAACCTGTCCGCACTTTGGATTTTGATTGCCAATGGCTGGATGCAAAATCCGGTTGGCGCTGAATTTAATTTTGAAACAATGCGCATGGAAATGACGAGTTTTACAGCGCTGATTTTCAATCCAGTCGCTCAAGTGAAATTTGTGCATACCGTCGCCGCCGGTTACACGACTGCATCAATGTTCGTACTGGGAATCTCCTCATGGTACTTGCTTAAAAAACGTGATGTAGGCTTCGCACTCCGTTCTATTGCTGTTGCTTCAGGTTTCGGCTTAGCCTCTATATTATCCGTCATTATCTTGGGTGATGAATCTGGCTACACTACAGGAGAAGTACAGAAAGTAAAATTAGCTGCGATTGAAGCAGAATGGCACACTGAGCCAGCACCCGCCGCATTCACCGTCTTTGGCCTACCCAATCAGGCAGAAGAACGCACTGACTATGCAATCAAAATTCCTTTTGTGCTAGGATTGATAGCCACACGCTCACTGGATGAGCAGGTGACAGGTCTGATTAATATTAAAAATCAGAATGAAATTCGCGTCCGCAACGGTATGCAATCTTATGCCGACTTGCAACGATTAAAGAATGGAGATAAATCCGAAGCCTCAATTGCTGCATTTGAAAAGTCTAAAGACAATTTGGGCTACGGTTTATTGCTCAAAAAATACACCCCTAATGTCACAGACGCAACAGATGCGCAAATTCACCAAGCAGCGCAAGATACCATCCCTAATATATTCACCCTGTTCTGGTCATTCCGCGTAATGGTAGCAATGGCCTTCCTTATGTTCTTTATCTTTGCCGCATCCTTTTACTTCATCATCAAGCGCAGTATGGAAAAGCAAACATGGCTGTTACGACTTGCACTGTACGCGATTCCTGCACCATGGATTGCAGCTGAAATGGGTTGGATCGTTGCAGAAATGGGACGCCAGCCATGGACGATTTCTGGCATATTACCTACGAATTTATCTACGTCGTCATTAACTGCAGGTAATTTGTACTTCAGCTTGGCAGGTTTCATTGGCTTCTACACGCTATTGCTCATCATAGAAATGTACCTGATGTTTAAGTATGCTCGGCTAGGCCCATCCAGTTTGCACACAGGTCGGTACTTTTTTGAAAAAAATCCACCTCCTGCTATTCTCACTTAATAAGAAGATACATCATGACAATCTTTGATTATGAAACGCTAAAACTCATCTGGTGGCTTTTTATAGGTGTGCTTCTAATTGGTTTTGCTGTGATGGATGGTTTTGATATGGGCGTTGCAGCTTGGTTACCATTCCTAGGAAAAACAGATGAAGAACGCAGGGTCATCATCAACGCCGTCGGCCCAACTTGGGAAGGAAACCAGACCTGGCTGATTACCGCAGGTGGTGCAATTTTTGCTGCATGGCCACTGGTCTATGCGGCAGCATTTTCAGGACTTTATGTTGCACTATTACTCGTGTTGTTTGCACTATTTTTCCGTCCCGTCGGTTTTGATTATCGGAGTAAATTACTCAGTCCGCGCTGGCGCAACTGCTGGGACTGGGCATTGTTTGCTGGCGGAGCGATCCCTGCACTTGTATTCGGCGTCGCATTTGGCAATCTATTCATCGGTTTGCCTTTTCATTACGATGACACCCTACGCTCATTTTACACTGGTAGCTTTTGGGCTTTGCTCAATCCGTTTGCATTACTATGTGGCACAGTGAGTTTATCTATGCTCATGATGCATGGTGCTATATATTTACAATTACGCACGGACGGGGCAGTACAGGATCGCGCACAAAAAGCTGCTCTCATCACTGGTATTGTCTGTGCGGTTTCCTTTGCACTTGCTGGGATTTGGATTACCTATGGCATTGATGGTTATCACATTACTTCAGTGCAAGATGTCAATGTAGCGCTTAACCCTTTAGCAAAAACTGTCGAAAAATATACAGGTGCATGGCTCGGTAATTACTATACATATCCATGGATGATGTTGGCACCTATCGCTGGTTTTGCTGGAATAGCATTATCTTTGCTAAGCGCTCGATTGAAAAATGAACGCACTGCTTTTCTGTTCAGCAGTATTGCCATTGCTGGCATCATCTTAACTGCTGGATTCTCAATGTTTCCTTTCATCATGCCTTCCAGCACAGATCCGATAAGTAGCTTAACGATATGGGATGCAACATCTAGCAAAAAAACATTGGGTATTATGTTTGTTATTACTATTATTTTCTTACCGCTTATTATGGCTTACACGGCATGGGTTTATCGGGTATTACGAGGAAAAGTAACTATTCAATCAATTAAAGACAATACGCATACAGCATATTAAAGTTGGTAAAGTAAGTAAGGAGAATAGAGATGTGGTATTTCACTTGGATATTAGGAGTTGGATTAGCGCTGGCTTTTGGCATTATCAACGTCATGTGGCTAGAGGCTGAGCAAGCTGATGACGGGCGAATCTAGTAAAAGCTCGGGGTTTAGCTTAAAACAGATACTAGTCACTCGGGCGCCTGATCCTTTAGGCAAGTCGAAACTGTGCTAAAGAAGCAAGTGCACTCCCCCCACTTATGTCCGGAATGATACTTAACTCGAGCACGGTGACTCCCTGGAGTTCGACGTGAAGGTCTTCTATCTCGCTGGCTGCACCTCGAGGACTGAAGTTCCACTGCTGCCGAACGATTTCTCGAAACGACTGCCCACCATCCGGTGACCAACGTATAACGTACTCTTGAGTGCGCTCAATGCGGTTCTCAATGAAGTTCAGCCATATCCGCTGAAGTCGCTGCGGATGGTCAAAAAGAAGCCTGATCGTTTGCTTTCCGGATTCTGCAGCACGCCACCCCGAAGCCCGACCTTGCAGCAATGCGCACTCAATCGGATAATCGGCATCCTCCGAGGTAATTTCCACCTCCGCGAGCCCTTCCAAATTCAACCACTTCGGGTCAGGACAGGCGGCTTCTTGTTGAATTGGGGTAACAATTCGTTTGCGCATAATTACTTATATCTCCTGATCTCAAGATACAGAGACTCCTAGCCGTCAAACTGTATTATCAAAACACAGGGCTGGAATCGCCTATTGCTGTTAGTTTTGTTGTTTCAGTGCCTCTATATTAAATTATCAATTTAAGAAGCATCTTCATTCGTTAGATTGTAAATGAAAAATATCAATTGATGGGTAGTTAATAAGGGAATTAGCTTTATAAATAAGTTTTACTGTCCACAATGCTATCTGTTGAGATTCCAAATAACTGGCACAGAATTGAAGTAAGCATCTACATTCTCTATAGTGAATGAGCTAGAACACTAACATTCGTTAGAATGCATAAGAAGTTCTCCAGGACTGCAAGTATGCTTTGAACTATTGCTGTTATTGACCCCATTTCTAAAATTATTAAAAAACTGGGTCACTCCATTAGCTACTTTGCCAAAAAAACTCACTGGACGACCCTTGCTTTCAATTTCCTGAGATTTATCTTCCGCAGTGAGAGGTTTAGTAGTTTCGGGTGTTGTTGGATTTATGGGTCTAGCAATTAGATATTTCTGTGAATCGCCCCTAATGCAGTAGATACTTTTTAGCCTCATAATTGAGGTTAAAAAGGAGCATTAAATGAGCAGCAAACGATTCACAGAAGAATTCAAACTAGAAGCGATCAAACAAATTACTGAGCGGCAATATTCAATTGCTGAAGTATCGGCAAGGCTTGGCGTATCAACGCACAGTCTTTATGCCTGGGTAAAGAAATATGAACAACCTGAACCGGTAAGATTGGCTGCTGCAGATCAGCAAGTAACGATTAAAAAGCTACAAGCTGAATTAAAACGTGTGACAGAAGAGCGTGACATCCTAAAAAAGGCCGCCGCGTACTTTGCCAAAGAATCCCAGTAAGGTACGCATTTATCCGCCAGCATGAGCCGGAGTATGCGGTATGTCGCATATGTCGCGTGATGAATGTGCATCCAAGGGGCTACTACGCCTGACGCAAATCTCCAATATCAAACCGTCAACATGAAGATGGTTGATTGCTAGGATTGATTAAGCAGTTTTGGTTGGAAAGCGCTGGCGTCTATGGCTACCGCAAGGTCACTGACGACTTGCGTGATATAGGTGAGCGTTGTGGCAAGCACCGTGTCTATCGATTGATGCGGGCGGAAGGCTTACGCTCGCAGACAGGCTATCGCCGCCGCCCTGGTCCACGTTATAGCCACCCATCAATCGCAGTGCCTAATCATGTCGCCCAGCAATTTAATGTCACTGAACCCAACAAGATATGGGTGACGGATATTACCTACATTCGTACGCATGAGCATTGGCTATATCTGGCTGTTGTACTGGATTTGTTCTCACGGCAAGTGATTGGCTGTTCAATGAAACCACGCATGGAAAGTGAACTGGCAATCAATGCATTACTCATGGCCGTTTGGCGTAGGCAGCCTGATGAGCAAGTGATCATTCATTCGGACCAAGGCAGCCAGTTTAATAGTTATTAGTGGCAGGATTTTTTAAAAGCGCACAACTTGCTTGCCAGCCAAAGTCGTCGTGGAAATTGTCATGACAATGCAGTAGCTGAGAGCTTCTTTCAGTTACTCAAACGTGAACGCATCCGCCGTAAAACATATTTAACACGGGAGGAGGCAAGGCAAGACATATTTGATTATATTGAAATGTTTTATAACCCGAGACGCCGACATGGTTACGCTAATCGGCTTTCTCCAGTAGAATTTGAAAAGCAGTATTTCACGAGGCTGGAAAGTGTCTAATGTAGACGGGGCGATTCACCTCATTAAAAAAGGCAGCCGTTTCGAGACAGCTGCTAAAAAAGCTACGCCAATAACTCGTGCAAAGAAATCCGCAAATGATGTTAGCAATCAAGAGCGTTATGAATTGATTCAGCGTACTGCTTACTTTATCGCTGAGCACAATGGTTTTGTGGGTGACTCGCATGCATTTTGGGCTGAAGCAGAAGCACAAATTAGCAAAAAGAAATCATAACGCAATCACCTCTTCCATACTCACAGCAGTATGACTAGGTTTTCAGGCGGAAAGTCTATGGAGCTGGTGTAACTGGCAATTCGGCCGGAGCTATCCCCCACCCAAGGCCCCTGGAAGTAAGCCAGGCGTGCAATATTTTACATAGAGTTACTAGACAATATATAAAATGAATCTAGGACTGGATTAGCCCGCTTTTTAGTCTTCGTCCTGATCAGGCGAGTGGGATTGCACATCATTATAAATAGATTGAGCAATAGTGCCAAAAGCATTATTTGCCTCGTTTTCAGTATCTTCACTGTATTGATTTTTATCACGTAATTCACTGCGCGTTTCTACTTCTCTCAGGAGCTGAATATATGAGGCGCCACTGCCTTTGAAAGGGCCTGCTGATCGCTGATTTTGACTGTCTAGAGAAGGATTACTAAAAGTGATTGTATAATTCTTGTCATTTACTAATACATCAAAAGTGATGCTAAACGGGTCGGGATTACCTTTAATGTCCTCATGATAGTCATTCCAATCCACATCATTGATGATTACACCAATATCATTGATGTAAACAATTCGTCTGTTCATGCTCACAGTCTTTCCCTATGGTTTTGTTTGGCATTGTCAAGGTAACCCTCAAAAGGCTGGTCACGATGTGATAGCGAGATAATATTGTACATGTAAAAAAGCCACTTATATATATCAATGTCATCGCGTTCTATCTGATGTCATAAGTCATGGTGTATGGTGGTCTAAATTACCGAAGTATTGAGATAATAATAGCGGAACACGGGCTGATATTAATCTATGAAGCAACGCGTTTTTGGTGCTTAAAATTCGGCACGACCTATACTATAAAACAGAAGGCAGAAAACCTCTAGGAATATGAATTATAAAGAATTTGAATATCGTTAATTAGTCGAATTAACTAGAATGCTGATTTGATAGCGCTGTCAGTAATTGCATATCAAGAATCTCTATATTTTTAATATGCACTTTAAGTAGTCCCTGCGCTTGAAATTTTGAGAATATACGGCTAACTGTTTCAAGTTTCATTCCCAAATAATTTCCAATTTCTTCACGACTCATACAAAGTAATAAATCCTTATGTGAATATCCCCGCATTTGTAACCGCTTGGATAAGTTCAAAAGAAAGGTGGCTAGTCGCACTTCAGATTGTATGCTTCCTAGCATCATCATCATGGTATAGTTACGCGAAATTTCGGCGCTCATCAATCTATAGAAATGATATTTTAACCTTTCAACTTCCTGACCCATTTGTTCAATCCTATCATAAGGAATCAAGCAGATTTCTGAATCCTCAATAGCAACTGCAGTAAATACATGCTCATTCGTTGCAATACCATCAAAACCAAAAATCTCGCCCATCATATAAAAACCATTTATCTGCAACCGGCCATCTGGATGATGATTTTCAATTTTCATGAAGCCTGATTTAACTGCATACAACCCCTGAAAACTTGTACCTGTATGATAGAAGACATCACCTGATTTAATGTGTCTTTTAACAGACACTAATACATCTAAATTCTTTAATAAATCGGATGAAGGATTAGCTGGCATGCATAGTTCAAGTTGACGGCAATTAGAACAAACGCTCTTGTTATTAGCAATATCAGCCTTTACTCTGTGTAAAGCTTTGGCATCCATATCACTCCCCTAACCAAGATTGAGAGATTACTCTTAGGAAGAATACACTCTGTTTAAGCCATTCTCCTACATTACCTTTCCTTATTCAATTAACTTTAAAAAGTCATCATTTACCTTAAAAAAATCAGTAAGAATCGCCATCCCAAAGACTATTACTTAATTTTAGCGGACACCACTGACTCCTTTTGCCCGCATTTACTCAAATATTTTAGAAAATTCCTGCCCTAAAGCCGTCGCTGGCACACATGATTACATGCTCTATAGCGGTCTTTGAAAATCGAGGTTCGCGACCCATTTCTGTCACCCATATTTTTGCTGATTGGCACATATGTTGGACATAGCAGTCATTCTAGTCGTCTAATTTATAAGCAATTAAAATTGTAATAATCCAGATCTCTGTTTTATCTGCATTGATGAGCACAAATTTAAAATCTTGCAGCAACGCAAGGTATTTACTATTAGATAGATTTTATTCAAACTCTTTCAAATGACTTTCAACCGCTATAAAAAAATATTCTTTACTTATTAGTTGCAACTATTGAGTTGAGTTAATCAATCAAGCATATTTGATCCACTTTACAGGCTTCAATACATATTTGACTAAACTCATCGGTTGATAATGCACAGCGCCCAATCAAACCTCCATCCACATCAGCCATTGACAGTAAAGATGATGCATTGACTGGTGCCATACTGCCCCCCGTAAATAATTCTAATTTTTTCAGCAAAATCAGCATCAACCTTGGCAATTAAGCCCCTTATGAACGTATGCATATCTTGTGCTTGACGCGGGGTTGCGGCTGATCTTACCCATTGCCAATCGCCCAAACAGGCTCATAAGCAATCACCAAATCTACTTTTTTTGCTCGTTCAAATACGTCGTCATCTAAACCATGTGTAATGGCTAATATTTGATTTTTAACTACGTTTTCTGATAGGCCTGTAGTGTGTTCTTCTAAGGTTTCGCCAACACAATAAATGGGTGTTAAGCCAGCTTCTACCACTCTAGCAATCCTTCTTGCAGCTTTTTGATTACTTTCATTGCTTAATGTGCGTCGCTCTGAATGGCCGGTAATGACAAATTTACTTCCAAACTCTGCAATCATATTCGCTGAAATTGATGAAGTATGAGCTCCATATTCAAACTGACTCGCATTTTGCGCACCCCAATAAATATTGGTACCTGCTAGCAAAGCTTGCGCCTGAAACAAATAGGTAAAAGGCACACAATAACCTAATATATCGCTACCTACCGATTGTTTATATCTGTTAATTTGTGTTATTTGACACGTGAGTGACGCGTCAATATGCTGATTACAATAGATAATTTGTCTAAGATTGGATAGTTAAATTTTGTAATTTATTTTTACTATTGACAAATAGGTATTGCATAGAGATGATGCATATCACTAAATATCTCTCCAAGATCTTTTAGCAAGTAGTTGAAAGTAAGGAACATAGGGATTAGCTCCTATGTTCTTTTTTTTGCCTGCCATAATCCTATTCATCAGAACAACAATATAAAAAAGGGAGCGACCCCTTTTTTAAGCGTTATTAAACCAGTGTTACCAAAACTTCCACCAAGGCTTTTTACCATTAGCAGCGTTTATAGAGCTAGTAGTTGTGCCAGTTGCCTGGCTAGTTACTTTGAGTTTTCGGCGGCCTTTTTCAAACCTGCTAAACCTGCATCGTAGACATCAGTCACAAATTTCACGGCAGTTTCGTCATCCTGACCTGCTGGAATCGGTGGATTTAATTTGTAAGTACGATAAAAACGTCCAACCCATGTCACAGTGGATTCGCCAGCACCAGGGCCAGCAGTCACTTGCATGAATGAGTTGTAATCGGCTACTGGTGCCACGCCGCTGTCAATTTCATAGCGTAATTTCATAGTTGCGTCATCTGCACCACGCAATTTCTCAACAATATCACCGCCAGATTTTAAAGTCAGCGTTCTAAAAGTGGCCATATCGCCATTTTCGTCTTTCTTTTGTTCGGTTTTATCAGCTGCAATGCCAGGGTGCCAGACTTGCATGTTGCCGAAATCTTTAATCAGCGCCCATACTTTTGCAGGCGGCGCTTTAATCGTTATAGTCTTTTCAACCTTTTGTGGGCTAGGGCCGTGTGCCATAGCGCTAAGCGGTAAAATTGCCAATGCAAGCAATGCTAAAAACTTTTTCATTCAATTTCTCCAGTAAGTAAACCAAGCAAAATACACAAAAAATTACATATAAAAACTGCGTAATAAAACTACGCGTAATTATAAATCAGATGAGCCAATAAGCCCATGATTCGAGTAACGTTTGATGGTGTAGGACGTTGACTCAACAATTAACGGCATGCTGTGCTTGATTAAGCATCTTTCAGAGGTTCCCAAGATTGCGGGTCAAGTCCGTAATGGCATTTATTTTAGAAGCTTTCAAAAACAAACTGCCCGAACGCACGACTTTTATTGCCTGTTTTAATGTGGCTTTTTAGCTTGTTTGTTCGTGCATCAATCACGCCAACAATGAAGCATCAAGGTGAATCGCATTTTTAGCTTTCTTATTTTGATTCAAAAATTCAAAACTTTAAACTACAGTTAAGGGTTTATGATGGAAGTGTACTGTAATTATGTATGAGCCTAAAACAAACTCCAATTAGAGGTTGCTTGTAAACGACCGCTCATGGTCGAGGTTGTGTCAAAACGCGAAAGTCATGCTAAATATACTCTCGCTTCGCGACATAAATCGATATTGCTTAAGGCGCATTTATCTATGCAAAGTAAGTGGTTTTTACGTGAGTTTTTCTAAATGGCAGCCTGACCGTTTCATGCGGGTTCTGATCGCAGAATAAGGCCACAGGCCTTAGGTAGCCATCGCCTTCATCATTGCCACACTGCCCATGATACTAATCACTCGTTTCATGTTGTACGCCAGCACATGTAAACTCATTTCCGTACTGACATGCGCTTTGGTTTTCATCAGGAAGTGCGAGGCACCCATCCAGTGTTTCAAGGTGCCAAACGTGTGCTCTATGGTGCAGCGCCTAATCTTCATGGCATCAGGCATGCTTTCCAGGTTCGATTGCATTTGATCCAGGATCGCTTCATTCTCCCAGCGCTTAATCCTTCTTTGCCCGCTGGTCGTACAACTGGATTTCAATGCGCACGATCTGCAGTTTGAACTCCAATAGGTAATGTGTGGCCGACCTTTCTCAAGTGAACGGTAGCGTTCAATCAGCAATTCGCCTGCTGGACATTGATAGGTATTGCTCTTGGGGTCATACACAAAGTGGCGTTTATCAAATAAGCCATTGGCTTTGTTGCCTGAGGTTAAACACTTGGGCATGATCGGGGTGATACCCTCAGCCACACAAGCGGCCACTTCTTCACCCTTGTAGTAGCCTTTATCAGCCACCACTGTCAGAGCTTCTTTTTGCAACACATCTTTAGTCTGCTTTGCGATGTTGGCTAATTGCGTCCGATCATGCCCGGCCGTCGTCACTTCATGCGCGACGATAAGGTGATGCTGCGTGTCCACTGCGGCTTGAACGTTATAACCGACAATGCCTCCGCCACGATGTTGCATGGAACGTGCATCCGGGTCGGTTTGCGAGAGCTGCTTGTCAGGGGCTGCTTGTAATTCTGTCTCTATCGTTTCCAGTGCTTTCATTTGTGCCTGGAACATCGCGATCCGTTCGGTCAAGCGTACTTGATGGGAGGTCGATTGCTTGGGTGATCTAATATCTGCCGCCTCTAAATCGTCCAGATATTGCTGAATGTTTTTCTCCACCTCTTGCATGCGGGTCTTAATCTTCGCCCGTGTGTAGTTCTTGTCAGAGCTGTTGACGGCTTTGAACTTGCTGCCATCAATGGCAATCATGGAATCTGTAAACAAATGCATGCGGCGGCACAATTCTACAAACTGGCTGCAAACTTTGCGTATGGCAGGACCGTTTTCTTTTCTGAAACGAGCAATGGTTTTGAAGTCAGGGTTGAGCCTGGCAACCAACCACATGAGTTCAATATTGCGATTGGCTTCTGCTTCCAGGCGTCTACTGGATTGAATGCGGTTGAGGTATCCGTAAATGTAGAGTTTGAGCATGGCAGCAGGATGATAAGACGGACGACCCGTCTGAGCTGGGTTCACACCTACAAACCCTAATTCCGATAATGCTAACTGATCTACAAATACATCAATCACGCGCACTGGGTTTTCTTCTGCAATGTATTCATCCAGCATCTCTGGAAGAAGAGTGCTTTGTGTTCTGTCTTGACCTTGTATGAATCGCTTCATCGTTAAATATCCAATATAATCAGATAGTTAAATTATACAATATCTAGATTAATGTGGTTATTTCAGATGTAATTTATTAGCGTTTTGACACAACCTCGGTCGGTCTCTGCCTGTCATCTAGACAAAATAAATTAATTTTCAATGACTGCTTTGAAAATTAAGTGCTTACGTTCACTCCATGCAGATTTAGTACATACTAATTCCCCTACCTAATGCAGGATAGGCAAGTTGCCGAGATTTGTCAGACAACTAGATGAGTCTTATAAAAAACTTAATCTTGATTGCTCAAAAAGGGTCAATTTAAGGCTGCCAAAGTCACGCATCGCTTAAACACACCCCTTGCCGCAAGGCTTACCCCGTACTTTGATGTGGCTGATACATCAACCACCATTTAAAAACATTTATTACCAATTTTAACAACGAAAATCGCAGTTAGTTTGTTACGCGTCTTGCGTAGTCAGCATTTATCTTTCACTAAACGTTAATGCAGATCATATGAATTAGCTAGGTTTACATTTATACATACAGATAAACTATCAGTTTATTTTAATATAAAAATATAAACCAATCAATTGACTTGGTTTACAAATAGGCTTATAAATACACTATGAGTGTATTAAATAAAAAAATATTAAACCCGCTAATAAATGACTGGCCTGCTGGCGCAGTTTATTTAACTTCGTGGCTAAACAAAAGAGGTATCTCCAATCAGTTGCTGGATAGATATAAGAAGAGTGCGTGGCTACAGTCTATAGGTACAGGCGCGCTCATAAGGTCAGGTGACCAAACTTCTTACGAAGGAGCAGTATTTGCTTTGCAAACACAATCAGATTCCGCCATACATCCTGGCGCTAAAACTGCGTTAGCGATGCTAGGAAAGGCACATTATCTACAACTTTCCAATGTCAAAGCTATATTGTTTGGCGGGGCTACAGATAGACTGCCGGCTTGGGTTAATAATGCTGACTGGAAGGTTGCAATAGATTATTATGGCAGTTCTTTCCTACCTCCAAAACTTGGACTGGTTGATCTAGAGCTCAAAACCTTTTCAATCCAGGTATCAAGTCCTGCTCGTGCCATCATGGAATGTTTATACCTCGCACCAGAGAAACAAGAGTTGTCCGAATGCCATGAGTTGATGGAAGGACTGACTAATTTGAGACCGCAGCAGGTACAGGCACTGTTAGAGGCTTGTACTTCAGTTAAGGTAAAGCGTTTGTTTTTATTTCTAGCGGAAAAAGCCAAACATGACTGGTTTGAATATTTAGATTTGACCAAAGTCGACCTTGGGAAAGGTAAGCGGAGTGTTGTACCTAATGGCGTCCTCAATACAAAATACCAAATAACCGTTCCTAAAGAGTTGGCATAAAATGCAAAACTATAAAAATCAGGTCAGCTTATTACTTGATGTATTGCCTATTGTTGCAAGAGAAGAGTGCTTTGCAATACATGGTGGTACAGCGATTAACCTTTTTGTGAGAGATATGCCACGCTTGTCGGTGGATATTGATTTAACCTACCTGCCGATTGAAGACAGAGAAGTCACATATATAAATGTCTCTAGCGCCTTAGAACGAATCAAAGCGAATATTGTAGCCAGCATTCAAAACATCAATGTTACTCACCAGCATGATGTCTACAAGCTACAGGTATCATCGAGAAGCGCACAAATTAAAATTGAAGTGAACACAACAGGTAGAGGCACGTTAACATCACCGCAGAAAATGGTGTTATGCGATCAGGCTCAAACTGAATTTGATGTATTTTGTGCAATGCCGGTTGTGCCTTTTGGCCAACTTTACGGCGGTAAGATTTGTGCTGCATTGGATCGCCAGCATCCAAGAGATTTATTTGATGTGATGTACTTGCTAAACAATGAAGGATTTTCTGAAGAAGTTAAAATTGGCTTCTTATTGTGTTTGGCTAGTAGTGGACGTCCAATGCATGAACTCATTGTGCCGAATTATCTGGATCAACGTGCAGTAATGATTAATCACTTTGAAGGCATGACTGTCGAACCATTTAGCTACGAAGAATTTGAAGCTACCAGAGAAAATCTTATACGTACGATCCATAACAACCTCACCGATTATGACAAAGAGTTTTTACTTAGCGTAAAAAACTTAACACCAAATTGGGTACTTTATGATTTTGAGCGATTCCCTGCAGTACAGTGGAAATTAAGAAACTTAGAGAAACTTAAGGCACAGAACCCAACTAAGCATCAAGCGCAATATGACGAGCTCAAGAGAAAATTAAACGCATAGAGATACTCTAGCTTTCATAACTTCGATTAAAGAGCAGGAGCGGATTTTCAAAGCCTGACTGAAGCGATAGAATCGGAGTAAATTTCGCCTTAAATTTACTAAAAACATCCCCTGCTTTGCTATTCATCTATTAACAGCATTCGCTCTTTAGTTTCGCCAAAGCACCGACCATCTCACGGGGCGAAATCCAAACAAGCATAAACACTTCGTGACCACCTGCAATCGGTTCGCATATCGGCTTTGCGACTGCGATTTTGGCTGGTTGCTGGCTTTTCTTTCTTAATCTCCATGAACCTTATCGGCAGGCGAAACAACTCAAGAGCGATGCAGGTCGGGTTGATAAGTCTGCAAATTCGGGGCAAGTCTTTAATTCAAAAGCGGCTCTTCAATCTAAGAACGATACAGTGAGGCAAAAGACTATGACAACACTACACGCAACACCCTATAACATAGACGCAACGGGTTTTTATTTTACCGATGCACACGACTATGAGGCCAAATCAGCCGTGCACGTTGACCGTTACGGCAATTTAGTAGAAGAATTCGAGATACAGTTTATTGACGGTGACGACGCGCAGCTATTTGAAGTTTGTGGCATTAACCAAGCTAATCTGAATATATGGTTTGATGATATTGAGTTTTTAAATGACTATGAAAAAGTAAATCTATATTATCTGGCTGGGGTGGTGGGGTACACATTAAGCCAAGCGCTTGAAAAGCTGGATGAACCTAGCATCACAGAGTCTAGCTTACGCGATGCAGCCGAAGAGCTGTTTAATGAATGTTGGTTACCTAGCTTTCCTGAGAGTATTCGTTTTTATATCGATTATGACAAATTTGCCAGAGATTGCGAACTGAGCGGCGATATGACGGAGTTTGAATACAACAACAAAACCTACACTTGTACTAACTCTAGTGCTTTGTAATTGCTAAAAGCAACATGCCTTCTGATTTAGGTCAGCAGGCATGAAATAAGATATTTTTTTGGCTTGCGGCCAATTACTTAGGCTTTTAATTAAATTTATGATCTCAAAAAATATTTGACGCTGTTGGCATTTTATTTTGAGCTATACGAATAATCATCCAATCCAGCTGAAACTAATTAATATTGAAACTGACCATTCTTTCACTTTTAAACAAACTGATTTGTTCTTAAACAGTAGCTGGCAAAAATATAAACTGTGGAACTGCATAGCGGCCGCTCATGTTCGACACTAAGGGCCCAAAGCAGCCAGAAATAATAATTATACGTCTGGCTACTTTGAATATTATTTTGAAAAATTTGTAATATATATAACTGGCTCATTTATGAGCTAGTTAAGTACTTAAAATTAAACATTTACCTAGGAATGTAAAAAGTTGACTGTTCAGTAACTTCCTCATCGTTTGAAAGTGATTCAATTTCAAATTTGACTGGATGAGATCCGCTACTTGTAACTTCATCAGGTAATTGCAAGCTTACGACTACCATGCGTTCACTTGCAGCATCAACAGAAAATTCATTATTCGAACTAATAGTTATCCCCTCAATACCTGAGACACTAATATGATATTTTTGAGGTTTTTCGGTTACATTGGTTATTTGTAGTCGATAAACATTTTCGATATTTCCTTCGGAGGTAAGCCTCGACATAACACCTCTATCTCTAATAACATCAACTTTGAACGACTCGCGTAAGCTTAACGAAACAGCAAAACCAATACAAAGTGTTAATAATATTGCGCTGTAAATTAGTACACGTGGTCTTAATACATTTTTAATAATCTGGTAATTAGTCCAGTGATTACTAGCACCATTAATGGTCGAGAACTTAATTAAACCGCGGGGATACTCCATTTTATCCATCACACTGTCACAAGCATCAACACACAATCCGCAGCTAATACATTCGTATTGCAAGCCATCTCGAATATCAATACCAACCGGACATACCTGTACACAAAAGCTGCAATCAACACAGTCACCCAGGCCTTTTTCTTTTGCATCCACTTTGCGAGAACGGCCACTTCTAGGCTCTCCACGCTCCTCATCATATGTAACAATTAAGGTGTCCTTGTCAAACATTGCACTCTGAAAACGTGCGTATGGGCACATGTATTTGCATACTTGTTCACGTAAAAATCCTGCATTTCCGTAAGTCGCAAAGCCGTAAAAACATATCCAAAAAGTTTCCCAAGGGCCAAGGCTGATTTGAATAATACTTTGAGTCAAATCACGTATTGGAGTGAAATATCCTAAAAATGTGAATCCAGTCCACATTGAAAAGCTAATCCATATAAAATGTTTTAGTAATTTCTTGAAAATTTTATTGATGCTCAAGTTTGCATTATCTAGCTTGATTCTCGCAGCACGATCACCTTCAACTTTGCTTTCTATCCATAAGAATATTTTAGTATAGACCGTCTGTGGACATGAAAACCCACACCAAAGCCGACCAGCAACGGCTGTAAACAAGAATAAAGCCAGTGCAGCAATGATAAGTATGACCGCAAGGTAAATTAAATCTTGAGGATAAAGTATCAACCCAAATATATAGAAGCGATGCGTATCTATATCAAGCAAAACTGCTTGTCTTTGTCCTAATTCAAGCCATGGAACACCATAAAATACGATTTGCGTAATCCAAAGAGTTATCCATCGCCAATTCGTGAAATATCCAGAGGTTGTACGTGGATAAATTTTATTATGTGCTTCATATAATGACACTTCACCATCTTTTCTGTTGTCATTGATAATTGGTATCACTTTCTTAGGGGTTTTCTGGTTAGTTGCCATTTATAGTTCTCGATTTCAGTAGATTAATTCTTTGCATATTTAATTTAGTCATGAGATAACACTAGTAATCATCAAGTCTTTTCTGAATTTATATTTATAGGCTTTGGATATGACTTCTGATAATGCACAGTGAATGTTTCAAATGACTTCAGTGCTAGCGCTGGGTCATGTCCCTCTTTAACTAAGAAACTGTCGAACCCGCATCTTGCTAAGTAGTGAATGGTGTCTATAAGTACATCACCTACGGCTCTAAGTTCCCCAAGCCATCCAAATTGAGTTCTTATAATTTGAGCCAATGAAAAGCCGCGACCATCTGTGTAGGTTGGGAAATCAATAGCAATAAGTGCAATTGAATGAGAGTTAATATTGCTCACTCTTACAGGCAGGAAGTCTTTGGCGTCGGCATTCGCAGGGACTAATATCGCTATTGGATATTTGCGCTGACTAATTGAATCTTGGTTAACCTTCCAACAATCCAGAGTAACCATCCAATAAGCTTCATCTGGCGGGAGTGTTGTTAAGGTGGTGTCATGGAGGCGCCAAATGTCATCTTCTAACACACCATGTCGAATCAATCTTGGATTATTAGACATCGACCACCTCAGCATTTAGTGGCGCTTTTAAAAGGATAGGATCTGTATATACATCTTCTTTGAACTGACCGATACCTAGCCTCTCAACAACATCGATGAAACGTTCTGCCTCGCTATCTCGAAGTCTTAAATAAGTTTGAATCAAACGATAGACGACGTCTGGAATTTGCTCTCTCGCAAATGATGGGCCAATCACACGCCCAATGGCCGCGCCGCCACCCCTAATTTGCGTTTGGCTAGAATCTAGGTTGGCGCCACCATTTTGTCTGCCGCCTATTGTAATTTGGTACCACTCTTCACCTGCTTTATCTACGCCTAAAATTCCAATATGACCAATATGATGATGTCCGCAAGAATTAATGCAACCTGATAAATTTAAATCCAGTTCTCCAATTTCATAGACAAAATCCAAGTCGTCAAAACGTTCTTGTATGGCAACTGCTACCGGAATAGAAACAGCATTTGCCAAGCTGCAATAATCACCACCTGGACAAGCAATGATGTTGGTGATATAGCCAATATTTGGTGTAGCCAGATTGAGCATATCGAGCTCCAGCCATAAAGAATAAAGACTTTGTCTTCTTACATCTGCTAGGATTAGATTTTGTTCGTGAGAAACTCGTAGCTCACCAAAACCGTATTTTTCAGACATGTCGGCAATAGCTTCCATCTGATCTGCTGTAATGTCACCAGGAGGTAAACCAGTGGCTTTTAATGAAACAGTTACGGATGCATAACCTGTGACTTTGTGATTATGCACATTAGTCCGAAGCCATCTTTCAAACTTATGATTACCTGCAGCTTGCAAAGTGATTGCATCATCATTTGTTATCAATAATGCATCGTATTTTGGCCATACAAATCTACTGGATACTGCATTGACATATTCTTTGCTGACTTTATCTGGACCATCTTTAATGAGTTGCCACTGCTCATCAACTTGCTGTCCAAATACTTCTGGCGTTAAATCCTTAACGAGTATTTTTATTCGTGCTTTATATTTGTTATCTCGCCTGCCATGTAGGTTGTATACCCTGAGAGTTGCTTGCAAGTATGTTAATAGATCACTCCAAGCCACGAATGGTTTGATCAGTTTGCCAACAATAGGAGTTCTTCCCAGCCCACCTCCTACCCACACTCTAAAGCCTAAGACACCGTCAACCTCTGCTGCTTGAAGCCCAATATCGTGTACTCCGACGGCAGCTCGATCTATGAGAGCACCACTGACTGCAATTTTGAATTTTCTTGGTAGGAAAGCGAATTCAGGATGCAGCATAGACCATTGCCTGATAATCTCGCACCATACTAATGGATTGATAATTTCGTCTGGTGCTAATCCTGCAAAATGATCGGTAGTCGTATTGCGGATGCAGTTTCCACTGGTTTGGATAGCATGCATTTGCACTGTGGCAAGCTTAGCTAATATCTCAGGCACATCCTCAAGTCTCGGCCAGTTAAACTGTATGTTTTGTCTCGTGCTGAAATGGCCGTAGCCCTTATCCCATCTGCGGGCTACGTAAGCGAGCATTCTGAGCTGTTTTGAAACCAACATGCCATAAGGGATAGCAACCCGTAACATTGGTGCATGGCGCTGAATATAGAGGCCGTTTTGTAATCTTAGAACCCTAAATTCATCTTCGCTCAGCTTTCCGCTTAGGAAGCGAGTTGTTTGATCTTTAAATTGAGCAACACGTTGCTCAACAAGTTGTTGATCTATTTCATCATAGATGTACATTCAGTCACCTTAATTTTTTGACAAATAACAATTGCCAGATACATTTTTAAGAATGACTAAGAATAGTGTTTTGCCGAATGAAAGAACAGAATCAGATGGTTAAATTAAAACCATATCAGTTTGAAGTTTATATTTGAAAGTTATGGGGTTAGATCATCCACAAGTGCCCCGAGTGTGGCCAAGGAAGCCTCGGTCCGTGCATCCCATATATGCCCATAGTTCAACCTAATGTAATCTATAAAGCCCTTATGGGCGGAGAATATCGGCCCAGGAGCTATGCTAATACCATTAACTAGCGCTAAGCGATGAAGCTCAAGCGCATTAACACCATCAGGCAACTTAATCCATAAAAAATAACCACCCTGTGGAGGTGTTAGCCTTGTACCCTTAGGAAAGTATCGCTCTATCGACTCTATGAATTTTATTTGATTGACCAAGAGTGTATGGCGTAAATTACGTAAATGTTTATCGTAACCACCTTTCTGTAAGTAATGTCCCAGTGCAACTTGGGCTGGGACAGATGCACTCAGCGTAGTGGTTAGTTTCAAACGTTCTATTACCTTAGAGTACCGTCCAGTTGCGACCCAACCGACGCGGTAACCAGGTGCAAGGCACTTAGAAAATGACGAGCAGTGCATGACTAAGCCTTCCGTATCAAAAGCTTTAGCCGGTGCGGGTCTCTTCTCCCCAAAATACAACTCACCATAAACATCATCTTCAATCAAAGGCACTTGGTATTTACTTAACAAGGCAACCAAAGCTTTCTTTTTATTATCAGAAAGCAAACTCCCTAAAGGGTTTTGAAAATTCGTCATCAGCCAGCAAGCTTTTGGTTTATGATGTTCTAAAGCCCATTCCATCGCCTTAAGATCAATACCATCTCTTGGATGGCTCGGCACCTCCACTGCACGCAGTCCTATGCGTTCGATGGACTGCAATGCCGCATAAAAAGTTGGAGATTCTATAATTACAGCATCTCCAGGGCGGGTAACAGCCATTAAGCAAAGATTTAAAGCCTCAAGCGCCCCGTTAGTAACAACAATTTCATCTGTAGGGACATTCAAGCCATCTATCATGTAACGAAGCGCAATTTGCCGCCGAAGGCTTGCATCACCAGGACTCAAATTATCTACACTTCGCCAAGGATCCATAACTTGCACGCTAGAGGCCATTGTTCGAGCTAAACTGGCCATTGGAAATAATAATGGGCTAGGAAAAGCCGAACCCAGAGGCACTATATTTCTGGCTCGCATTGATTCAAGCACCTCAAAGACAAGCTCACTGACATCAACTTTAGTTGATTCCTCATTAACTTCAAAACTAGGTTCAGGTGAAGGAGAAATGCCAATAGCGCCACCTGTTACAAAGTATCCTGAACGCTCACGTGCACTTATTAAGCCTCTTGACTCAAGCAGATAATATGCTTGAAAAACGGTTGAAGGACTAATATTTCTATTTTGGCTGGTATGTCGAATAGAAGGTAACTTGTCTCCACGACAAAGTACACCATCTTGAATTGATTCAGCAATTGAATTGGCAAGTTGTTCGTATAGTTTCATAAGGCTGACTGTTAATGAAAACACATCCAATGTATAGACGTTTAACACTATGTGTCAAATTTGATTTGGTTAATGATGAAGTATACTTAGTAAAGGGAAATGAAGTAATTGCCACCATAAGTTGCAGCTTAAAAAATAGCATCCGGCTTCTTTGGGTCGCGACTTGCCCCATGACACCTAAAGAAGCCGG
>Ga0208195_1000748_pt1 | contig 40712 bp, 40 predicted proteins | sample AD_UKC077_MetaG_FD_184441 | JGI IMG/M metagenome (GOLD analysis project Ga0208195, IMG submission 184441) | Active sludge microbial communities of municipal wastewater-treating anaerobic digesters from USA - AD_UKC077_MetaG (SPAdes) (version 2) | ecosystem: Engineered > Bioreactor > Anaerobic >... | reverse complement strand
ATGGCAAAAGCGATACATTGTCTAATAAACAACAAGCTTCTTGTCACCTACTACAAGCTGGACGACTTTGAGGCAAGATACGGATATTGGCACCAAAGAAGGAAAGCCAAAGACGACGAACTGGATGCATACGAGTATCTGGTTCGCCAGTTTGAAGAAGAGCAAGAAATGAGGTTACTGGCAGATTTGGGCGATAGCCTCTGCTGGTGATGTTGCGACATTGAACCGCCCAGTGCGGGCCCGCATGCTGGGTGGTGTGAGAGGTTGGGGCCGTGAGGCCCCCGCCTACTCGATCTATGTCTCCGATAGTAGGAGAGTGAATCAGCGCATGTAAAAATACGTAAAACCTCTCAAAAAAGTAACATGTGTGAAAATGAGATTTGTAAGAAGTTTACTACAATGTTAGGTAAATTGTGTTAAATATGAACAAAATAATGTAAAACTTTTACTTTACAAAGCGATAGTCAGAGCTTAATCTATCATTATGAGGTTTACACAATGGGACTAATCAATGCTAAGGAAATGATGGAAGATGCGAATCGAGGACGCTATGCCATTGGACATTTCAACCTCAACAATATGGAAAGCGTTCGCGCGTTTCTGTTGGCAGCCGAAGAGGTCCGATCTCCGATCATCTTGGCTGTTTCAGGGGGAACCGCCAAATATATGGGTGGATATCGAACGATAAGCCACATGGTCGAGGATTTCATCCAATACCTGAAGATTACGGTCCCTGTGGCGTTGCATGTGGACCATGGAACTTATGAAGAAGCCTTGGAAGGAATCAGACAGGGGTTCACCTCCGTTATGTTCGATGGTTCCTCGCTGCCGATTGAGCGAAACCTCCAATTGACGAAGGAAGTTCTTGAACTGGCCGAAGCTCATGGAATCAGCGTTGAAGCTGAAGTTGGCGGCATCGGGGGCGAAGAGGATGGAAAGATCTCCATGGGAGAGAGAGCAAATCCTGAACATTGCAAGATGATGGCCGACCTTGGGGTGGATTTTCTTGCGGCAGGAATCGGGAATATCCATGGAAAGTATCCTCAAGACTGGGAAGGGCTGGATTTCGATCTTCTGGTCCGGATCAAAAAACAGGTTGGGCACCTTCCGCTGGTTCTTCATGGCGGATCAGGCATTCCTGAAGACCAGATTCGCAAGGCGATCGAACTGGGCGTGAACAAGATAAACGTGAATACGGAGTGTCAAATCGCATTTACCGAAGCGACGAGAAAATACTTCGAAGAGGGAAAGGACCTTGCATCCCGGGGCTTCGCGCCGAGGGCGATGCTTGCTCCGGGACTTGAAGCAACCAGACGGCTGTGCATCAGGAAGATGGAATTGTTTGGAAGTGTGGGAAGAGCATGAATACAATCGACCGTTTGAAAAAGAAAGCCGATCAGCTCAGGATGGACACCTTGGATATGATTCTCGAAGCGGGTTCGGGACATATCGGAGGGTCGTTTTCGATAGCGGACATCATCACTTCGCTCTACTACGACGTCATGGACATCACAGGTGGTCCTCATGATGAAGATCGGGACCGCTTTGTTCTGAGCAAAGGACACGCAAACCCGATCCTGTACGCCGTGCTGTTGGATAAAGGGTTTGTTCCGAAAGACGCAAAAGGAACGCTCCGCCAATTCGGGAGCCCGTTCCAAGGACACCCCGACAGCAGCGTCTGTCCCGGAATCGACTGTACAACCGGCTCGCTGGGACAGGGAATAAGCGTCGGAACGGGCATGGCCTTAGGCTTGAAAAAGCTCGGCAAGGATTCAAGAGTATTCGTCGTTGCCGGAGACGGCGAGCTGAACGAAGGGCTGTGCTGGGAAGCGTTCATGGCAGCATCGAACTTTCAGTTGGATAATCTTACGATTATCATCGATCGGAATATGCTGCAACTTGGCGGCCACACGGAAGATCTCATGAAGCTTGGTGACCTGAAAGCCAAAATGGAGAGTTTCGGGTTTGCCGTGGATGAGATCGACGGTCACGATATCGGTTCGATCGGCTCGACGCTCAGGAAAAAATATCCCGATACACCCCACTGCATCATCGCCAAGACGATCAAGGGCAAGGGTGTTTCCTACATGGAGAACAATCCTTCATGGCACGGGGGAATACCGAAAGGGGAAGAGGTCGCCCAGGCATACAAGGAATTGGGAGGAACCTGTCATGGCTGACAAGAAAGCGACGAGACATGGGTTCTACGATGGATTGGTGAATCTTGCGCGAAAGCATCACGATATATACGCGGTTGATGCCGACTTGGGTTCCGCTACAGGGTCTTCAATCTTTCAAAAGGAGTTTCCCGACCGATATATCGATGTCGGGATCGCCGAGCAGAACCTTGTTGGGATTTCCGCAGGTCTGGCCAGGGTCGGGCTTGTTCCGTTCTGCTCCTCCATGGCTGTATTTGTTGCGGGCAGAGGGTTTGAAATCATCAGAAATGCGGTGGCCTACTCGCGTATCAACGTTAAAATCGTCGGAAGCCATACGGGAATCACCGCCGCCGGAGACGGGGGATCTCACCAAGCGATCGCCGACATGGCGGCAATGAGGGCGATCCCCAACATGGTTGTTCTTTCACCGTGTGATTATTTCCAAGCCGCCAAAATGGCCGAGCTGATGTATGCTCATCAAGGTCCCATGTACATCAGGACCTCGCGTGAACCGGTCGAGGCGGTTACGAGCTTGGATGATGAGATCGTATTGGGCAAAGCCCAGCAACTGTGCGATGGCAAAGACGTCTGCATCATAGCGACGGGAATGATGACGGTTTTGGCGATTGAAGCGGCAAAAGCGCTTCATGAAGAAGGCATCGAAGCCAAGGTGGTGAATATTCATACGATCAAGCCCCTTGATGCTATCGGGATAAAAGAAGCTGTTTTATCGTGTAAGGGACGGGTGGTCGTCTGTGAAGAAGCGAATATGTTCGGAGGCTTGTCGGAAGGCGTCGCTTCCATTCTGGTAGAGGAGGATGGTATTCGATTCGCTTGGGTAGCGATTGAAGATCGATTTGGACAATCCGGTGCCACTTCAGTGTTGTTGGGGGCGTATGGCATCACCAAGGAGAATATTGTCCGAAAGGCATGGAGTGTGATACAGAGGTAATGGAAAAGAGATTCCAACTGATCGGGGTGGGGCACAGTTGTCTCGATCAAGTGTGTACTATTGAGCACTATCCTGTTGAAGATGATTCAACCCACATCTCCTCGATTTCCGTTCAGGGCGGTGGGGCCGTAGCGACGGCCTGCGTCGCTGCGAGCAGGTTGGGGGTGTCCACCGCATTCATTGGAAACATCGGGCATGACATGGTGAGCGATACGATTCTGAAGCATTTCGCCGTGGACGGAGTGAACACGGACTTCGTCGTCCGAAGGGATGATTGTTTCGGATTGCAGTCCTTTGTGATGGTCAACCCCGCCACGGGATCGCGGACGAAATTTCCCCAGTGGGATACCAACCCCGCAATAGAATGGACGGAGGACGTCGTCAAGCAGATCGGAAGTGCACATGTGCTGCATCTTGACGGAACGAATTGGACGAATGCCTTTCAGGCCGCGACATTTGCCAAAAAAGCCGGAGTGCTTGTCTCTCTGGATGGCTGCTCAATGCAGACGGATAATGAACTGAATAAAAGACTGGCTTCATTGGCCGATGTATTGATCATGAACCATAAATACCCTCTGAGAGTATCGGGAAAAGAAACGATCGAGGAAGCGCTGCTGGAGATGGCGACTTGGGGACCAAAGCTTGTCGCTGCGACTCTCGGCCCGGCCGGCAGCAAGGCGATCATAGATGAAAAAGTTGTACATATCGAGCCGTATCGGATAGATTCGGTCGTTGATTCCACCGGCGCCGGAGATGTCTTCCACGGCGCGTTCATCGCCGGCCATCTGGATGGAATGGACTATCGGGAAGCGCTCCGCTTCGCCAGCGCCGCTGCGGCCTTGAAATGCAAAGAGGCAGGAGGGAGAAAAGGAATTCCAACGAAGTCACAAACGCATGCATTCATGAATGAATTTTGTTAGCCAATGAAATGACTATAAAAAAGGAGAGAGACATGAAAAAGACAGTAAGTATTTTTCTGATTGCCGTATTGGCAATGAGCGCCGTATTTGCAGCCGGTGCTGCAGAAAAGGCGAAGCCCGGCGCATCCGGGGAGTTGATTCTGTACACGACGGTCGCCGATGCCCAGTATGACATGACGATTGAAGCATTCAACAAACTGTATCCCAACATCAAAGTGTACTACACCTATGGTGGTGCGGGTGAAAGCAAAGCCAGGATCAAGGCCGAAGCAGCCAACCCGCAGGCGGATGCGATGTACGGTGGTCTTCAGTACGCGGACCTTGCGGAGTATGGAGAACTCTTCGAGTCATATGTGAGCGCCAATGATCATCTTGTGCAGCCCGGATTTGAAAATACGACGGGCAAGCTGAGCTTCCACGATTCCCAGATCCCCTGCCTGATCGTCAACACGGAGCTGGAGCGCCAACTGGGCGTGAAAATCGATGGTTGGGCTTCATTGCTGGATCCCCGCCTCAAGGGCAAGATCGCTACGGCCGACCCGACGGCTTCCTCATCGGCTTGGAACAATCTCCAGTGCCTGTTAACCGACTTTGGCGGTTGGGAAAGTCCTGAAGCATGGGATTATATCGCGAAACTGATGCAGAACGGATTGGTCGTCGTATCCTCTTCCTCGATACCCGCCAAGGCGACATTCGCCGGTGAATATGTCGTGGGTCTCACCTATGAGCCTCTGGTAATCCAACTGCTCGATGGCGGCTCCACCGGCGCCCACCCGGTATTCTGGAAGGAAGGAACGACCTCGGTCGGATTTGCTTCCGCCATCATCAAGGGAGCAAAAAACATGGAGAATGCCAAGTTGTTCATGGACTTCCTCCAAAGCGATGCCGGACAGCAATGCTATCTTGACAGCGGAGCTCGCCCGGTAACCACGACCAAACTTGCCGGCGGCAGCCCGAATATGGTTGACCTCGACAAAATCGTCGTGAAAGTGGCGGACACGGAAGCATTGGCTCGGAACAAGGGAGCAATTTCCGCCAAGTGGAATGCCTATTGGGCACAGTACGGCACTCGCAAATAACATGAGTCGTTGACAATGCATCGACTGGAGATTGAAGGTGGCCTTGCTTGAGGGTAAGGCTGCCTTCTCAACCCTTGCTTGGAGATTCAGAATGGAAGTTTGGATCAAAATCAGGAACGCTAAGAAAAAATATGGTGACTTCGTCGCCATTCCCGATGTGTCACTGGATATCAACCGAGGTGAATTCTTCACTCTCCTTGGCCCTTCGGGTTGTGGAAAAACCACGTTGCTCAGGATGATCGCCGGTTTCAATACCATAGAGGGCGGCGAGTTTTATTTCGGAGACCGACTGATAAATAATCTTGATCCGGCAAAACGGAATATCGGGATGGTGTTTCAAAACTATGCTATTTTCCCTCATCTCACCGTCCGCAAGAATGTCGCATTCGGATTGACCAATCGGAACCTGGACAAGGAAACGATTCGAGAGCAGACTGAGAAGTTCATGAGCCTCATGAAGATCGAAGAGTATTCGGAACGGCTCCCTGAAAAGCTGTCAGGCGGACAGCAACAACGGGTAGCCCTTGCTCGGGCGCTCGCGATCGAGCCGGAAGTGTTGTTGATGGATGAACCTCTTTCCAATCTTGACGCCAAGCTTCGAGTGGAGATGCGGGAGGTGATCAAGGAGATTCAGAACCGCCTGAGAATCACCACCGTCTATGTAACACATGACCAGGAAGAAGCAATGGCGGTGAGCGATCGGATCGCCGTGATGGATCACGGGCTCATCCAGCAGATCGGAACACCGAAAATGCTGTATCAGCGGCCGGCCAACCTCTTTGTCGCGACATTCATCGGTCGGACGAACATCATGGACGCGACGATCTATCAAGAGGATAAAGGGTTCGGTCTGCTCTTCGATCATGGTTACAAGCTGCCCATGAACAACCTTAAAAACGTTCAATCCGGTCAGGCGGTGAAGGTTTCAGTGAGGCCTGAAGAGCTGATCATCAACCAACAGAGGGAACGGTGTCTGAAGGCAAAGGTGGTGTATTCCACCTTTCTCGGTCTCAATACCCATTATGTCGTCGAGTTGGAAAATGGAGAGAGGATCGAGATCATTCAGGAATCCCTGATCGATGACATCATCAAGAACGGCACTGAAATCGGATTGACGATCAATGCCGGGAAAGTGAATGTATTTACCGAAGATGGTTCTTCATCTCTGGTTTTCTGACGGGGTGCAGCATGGGTAAACAGCAAAGATACACGTTTGATTTTTGGATGGTCGCCAGCACGCTCATTCTCGTGGCATACCTTCTGTTCATGGTATACCCGCTATCCACCGTGGTCCGCCAGTCGGTCGTGGATGAAACGACCGGAAAGTTTTCCCTCAGATACATGAAGCAGTTCTTCAGCGAACCCTACTATTACCGGACGCTTATCAACAGTTTCAAAGTCGCCATTTCCACCGGACTTCTCGCGGTTGTGGTGGGGACGCCTCTGGCGTATTTCTACACGATGTATGAGATCCGGGGACGCAAGATGCTTCAACTGCTCATCATTTTAAGCAGCATGTCCGCTCCCTTCATCGGAGCCTACGCCTGGATTCTCCTGCTTGGCCGAGCCGGTGTCATCACCAAGTTCATACAGGCGAATCTGGGAATCACGATACCAAGCATCTACGGGTTCAACGGGATTCTTCTCGTATTGACCATAAAACTCTTTCCCTTGGTGTTCCTGTATGTTTCCGGCGCCTTGAAGAATATAGACAACTCGCTTCTCGAAGCCTCCGCAAATATGGGCTGCACCGGTCTGAAGCGGTTTTTTACCGTTGTGCTCCCGCTGTGCATGCCCTCGATTCTGGCTGCTTCGTTGATGGTGTTCATGAGGGCGCTGGCTGACTTCGGAACCCCGCTGATGATCGGTGAGGGATATAAGACATTCCCCGTGATCATCTACAACCAATACATCGGGGAGGTGGGGACAAACCAGAACTTTGCCTCTGCGATCAGCGTCATCGCGATCATCATCACTTTGGCCTTCTTCCTGTTCCAGCGGTATCTGTCCAACAAGCACAGCTTCTCGATCAGTGCGATGCATTCGATCGAACGTAAAAAAGCGAGTCCGGTCGGCAGCTTCTTCATGCATGTATATGCCTATGGGGTAGTCGCGATCTCCTTGTTGCCGCAAGTGTATCTCATCTATCTGTCATTCAGAAAAACATCAAGCGCCGGCATCGTCTTTTTACCGGGGTACTCGCTGAAGAATTATCAGCAGGTGTTCAGCAACATGGGCGGTTCCATCTGGAACACGATCCGCATTTGCGGCGCCGCGTTAATCATCATAATCGTACTGGCTGTTTTGATTGCATATCTTGTGGTGCGAAAAAGAAACCTTGCCAATTCAGTCATTGATTCGCTTTCGATGATTCCTTACATCATTCCCGGTGCCGTCGTCGGCATTTCGTTGATCAAGTCTTTTAATAATCCCTTTATGCCCCTCGTGGGGACTGCGACCATCATGATCGTATCGATGGTCATCCGAAGGATTCCCTATACAATTCGCTCCTCGGTAGCGATTTTGGCCCAGATACCGTTGTCAATTGATGAGGCGGCGGAGTCATTGGGTGCCGGAAAGATTAAAACACTGGTTCAGATTATTGTTCCGATGATGCTCAATGGAATATTTGCCGGAGCGATCATGAGCTGGGTCACATTGATAACCGAGCTCTCTTCTTCCATTTTATTGTATTCCTTCAGGACCCAGACGCTTAATGTCGCCATCTATACGATGGTCGCAAAAGGGGCCGACGGGCGGGCCTGTGCTCTCTCGACGATTCTAATGGTGTTCACGGTGATATCCCTGTTGGTATTCAATAAATTCTCCAAAGACGGGGAGATCATGCTTTAGACGTCCACGATGTGGAGGGTGGCGCCTTGCTGAATGATGAGCTCGGCATCGTGTTTGCTGATACCGGAATCGGTTACCACGATGTCCAGCTCGCTGAATGGAAACGTAAAGCACAACGCCTTACGCTCAAACTTCGAGCTGTCTATCAAAAGAATGGATTCTCTTGAATGTTCAATCATCATCCGTTTTATGCTGGCTTCGGTCGGGATTGCCGAATAGCAGCCGTACTGGGGGTCGGCTCCTGAAACACTGATGATGCACTTGTCGACATAATAATGGCCAAGGTGTTTTTCAGCATCCGTCCCTGCCACTTGGTAGGTGTCTCGAATCAGCTCTCCGCCGATTTGAATGATTCTGGCTGTTTCATTGTTCAGCAGAATCTCCGCTATTCCCGGAGAGTTCGTTACAACCAACAAGTTGTGGTGATTCTTCAGAAAAGAGGAAAAGATTTGCGTGGTGCTCCCGCCGTCGACCATGATGCTTTCATTGTCTTTGATGAGCGTGGCGGCAAACTCGCCTATGCTCATTTTTCTCTCTTTGTTTTTTTCGAGTCTGCCGGCAATCGGGGATGTCTGCCATATGGGCTTTGTCTGTTCATGCTTCACCGCTCCGCCATGGGTTCGGATGAGCTGCTTTTTGTTTTCAAGATAGAACAGATCCCTTCGAACCGTTGCATCCGTTGAACCGACGAACCGAGCGAGTTCGGAAACATCCGCACGTCCATGTTCTTCCAGATAGGCGAGGATTTTCTTTCTTCGCGCTTTGATGGTATCTCTTTGAGCCATGGTGAAAGTATGGATGATTCGGTATTGTTAGTCAATTTTATCCGGTCTCAAGATCGGATCATATATGATAGCGGGTCGTCGGATCGAACTCGCTGATTTCCGTGAAATGTGAAAAATCGTCATTTCAATCAATTATTTGAACACTTTTTTCAAAATATTCTTGCATTCTTCCTTAAAATGGTTCATCATAAGGGTTTACTAGGGAGGGGGTGGGGAGATGCGCGAACATCTGACGATGATGATCAAACCGGCGTCGGCTGCGTGCAATCTTGCCTGTGACTACTGTTTTTACCTCGATACTGCGAGAAACAGGAGCGTCCACCATCACCCGGTCATGAACGATGAGGTTGCGGGCAAGATCATCGACAAGAGCATGGCTCTTGCTCGGAACATCCAGTTCGTCTTCCAGGGAGGGGAGCCTTCCTTGGCCGGTCTTTCATTCTTCGAGCGCTTTGTTTCGCGCGTCAATGAACGGCAGGGGGAGGGGCAACGGATCACCTGGGCGTTTCAGACCAACGGGGTGGGGTTGGACCGGTCTTGGGCTGACTTCTTCAAAGCCCATGGGTTTCTGGTGGGGGTCTCGTTTGATGGGACGCGCCGGCTTCATGACCTCCATCGCGTCGACCGCCAAGGTCTGGGAAGTGGCCGGAGCGTGTTGAATACGATTGATCTGTTCACAAAGGAAGGGGTGGACTTCAACATCCTGAGCGTTGTGACGAACGATCTCGTTGATAATGTGCAAATGCTCTATTCCTTCCTGAACGAGCATGGGCTACACTATCAACAGTACATCCCCTGCATTGATCCGATGCAGGGGAGGAAGCGTTTTTTGAGTGCCGAGGGGTATGAACGATTCCTCAAGGCCATGTTCGACTTGTGGTTTGATTCATTCATGAACCAAACCCCGGTCTCAAACCGTTTTTTCGATAATCTCGTGGGGATGATAGCCGGCTATCCCCCTGAGAGTTGCGATATGGCCGGCATCTGTTCCGTGCAATACGTTTTCGAAGCCAACGGGGATGTGTATCCTTGCGATTTCTATTGCACTGATGAGCATCGATTGGGAACTATCCTTTTCGATGAATTTTCGACCCTCGATGAACGACGCCGGGGAATGCGCTTCATCGAGGAGAGTTCTAACACGATCGATGGGTGTGAGACATGTCCGTGGAAGCACTTGTGTAGAGGCGGTTGCAAGCGTTATCGAAATGATGACGGGTATCGCTTCTGTTCGACAATGATGGGGTTTTTCCCCTATGTGATTGAACGATTGCACTACGTGGCCAAGCAGATAACTCCTCCTTAGTGGGGTACTGCATGAAAACTGAAATCAAGAAGGGGAAACCGGAAGTAAATGTAAAATTCTTTCTCCGCCTGTTCTGGGAGACATTCACCTTGAGCATGTCCGGCTTCGGCGGAGGATTTGTCATCGTCAGCCTGATGCGCAAGAAGATGGTCGCAAAGCTTGGCTGGATCGACCAGGATGAGATGATGGACTTCGTCATCATTGCCCAATCCGCGCCGGGATCCGCCTCGGTGAACGTGGCGATGATGGTCGGTTATCACCTGGCAAGAACTCCGGGTGCGCTTGTCGCGACGTTGGGGACGGTTCTGCCGCCGATGATCATCGTCTCGATCATCAGCGTCATCTACACCATACTTCAGGGCAACGTCTGGGTCGACGCGGCGTTTCTCGGGATGAGACCGGTGGTCGCAGCGATCGTCCTTCAGGTTTCGTGGAAGTTCTTCAAACCGTTTCTCAAAGTGAAAGCGATTCCGGCGATTCTGCTCTTCATCATCAGTTTCGTCCTGCTCTATATTCTGAAGGTCAGCATGATCGCACTGATTCTGGTGATGCTGGCGCTCTCCACCACGGCCAACCTCCTTGACATGAGGAGGAGGAAGAAGCGGATGGAGGAAGACATATGATGCTCTATCTCCAGCTGTTCTTAAGCTTCTTCCAAATCGGTCTCTTTTCAATCGGCGGCGGGTATGTGGCGATGCCGTTGCTTCAACACCAGACGGTCGATCTTCACGGCTGGCTCACCCAAGCCCAGTTCATCGACCTGATCACAATCGCCGAGATGGTCCCCGGCTCGATGTCGATCAACTCGGCCACGTTCATCGGAATCAAGATCGCGGGGATTCCCGGCGCGATCGTCGCCATCGTCGGAAACATTCTGCCCTCCTTCATCATCATGCTGATTCTCGCCAAGCTGTATGAGCACTTCAGCGAGCAGCGGATCATTCGCAACGTGCTCACGAGTGTTCGCCCGATCGTGGTCGCAGCGATTCTCACCGCCGCATTGATTCTTCTGGAGTTTGCCGTCGGAACGTTCAAACAACCCAACATCTTCGCAATCATCGTCTTTCTGCTGGCATACACGCTGCTCAGTTCCAAAAGAATTCCGATGGGCCCTGTCTCCGTTTTGGGAGTCGGCGCACTGGTCGGAGTCGCCAAGTTAGGTATAGTATATCTTCTAGAGGCAGGTATAGTAGTAATATGATTCGTCTGACAAAAGGTGTGTTTTATGATCTGGCCATCTGGATGATGGGTTTCGGGATGCTTGTCGGAGTCGTCTTTCCCTTTTTCATGGAATTCCTGGGAATGGACCCCTCGACCGTGTACACCGTCTGGTTTTTCAGTGTGTGTATTTTTTCCGGGCTCCTCGTCGGGGCGGTGAACATCCTCCTTGCCCATTGGGTCGTCGGCAGCAGGCTGAATATGCTTTCCACCCATATGGGCAAGATCGAAGACAAGCTGCATATGATCAGCGGCAGCGACACGATGGTGGACTGTTCCGCCCAAGACTGCCACCTTCTCGTGGACAGCACCGATGCGATCGGCCGTTCTTCGGCATCCTTCAACAGCCTGGTCGATACGCTTTCCTCATCCCTTCAATTGGAGATGCAGATTCGCTCCTACACCCGGATGCTCACGACCCACCTGGAAGTGGAAGCGCTCTGCCAGAACGCCCTTTCCAGCCTGCTTGAGCTGTTCAACATCGACGGCGGGGCAGTCTTGGTTGAAATCAAAGGGAACCTGAAACTCCTCGGTTCCAGCGGATTGGCAAACGGTGAGGAGCTTGGCAAGAACCCTCAGGTTCTCGATACGCTGAGCCAATTAAACCGCAAGCGGATCGACATCCCGGTTCAAGCCGAGATTGACGGAGTCATTGCAAGGTTCCGTCCTCAAACGGTGCTGCTGTTTCCCATCATCTACAAAGGCCTAGGGATGGGAGTCGTCATCCTTGCCGCCAAGCATTCGATCCCCCGCGATGTGGAAAAGAACCTCGACCTCTTCATCTCGAGCCTCGCTCTTGCCCTGCACAACGCGGTTACCCACGATCAGATCCAACGGCTCGCCGCCGTCGATCCCCTGACCGGGGTGTACAACCGCCGCTTCGGGCTGACCCGCCTCCGCGAGGAGTTCATCCGGTCGGTGAAGCAGAACACCACGCTGGGCATCCTGATGATCGACGTGGACCACTTCAAGGATGTCAACGACACCTACGGCCACACGGTCGGCGACCGGGTCCTGCAGGGGATCGCCTCCAGCGCCCGCACCCAGCTTCGCGAAGGCGACCTGTTGATCCGGCTCGGCGGAGATGAATTCATGGTCGTCCTGCTGGGGGCCAGCGGAAACGACGTTCTGGAGGTCGGCGAAGCGATTCGACGGACGGTCAGCGAGCGGACCACCAGCTGGGGCGAGCAGCAGATCAAGGTCACCGTCTCGATCGGAGGCGCTTCCCTGGCGACCGCCAATGTGAAGGATGAACAGGATCTGATCGACGCCGCCGACAAGGCGCTCTATCAGGTGAAAGAGAGCGGAAGAAACAGAGTTGGAATCTGATGTGAAGAAGCCCGTCACCCTGCTCGCCCTTGATTTCGGCGGAGTCGTCGTCGAATTCATCGATGATGGGGTGCTGGAGGCGATGAGCAAACACACCGGGTTCGATCATCCGACCTTCACCGAGCGCTATTGGAGGCATCGCTCCGACTTCGACCGCGATCGCTACACCCTCCTCGAATACTGGCGGTTGGTGACCGGGGAAGAGAATCCGCCAATCGATGCGCTTGTCTCGCTGGACTTGGCCGGATGGAGCCGGATCGACCCGGCGATCATCCGGTGGGCTGAAGGCCTCAAAGAACGCGGCTTGAAGCTGGCCCTTCTTTCAAACATGGCCACTCCGACCTATGAAGCGCTGCAAAAGGATGAGCATTGGCCGACCTTCTTCGACTATTACATCATCTCCGGTGTTCTCAAGGTCAACAAACCGGACAGGGCGATCTACGAACACCTCATTGCCGTCAGTGACACAAAGCCTTCCGAGATCCTGTTTGTCGATGACCTCATGCACAATATCCAAGCCGCCCAAGCGGCGGGCATCCATGCGATCCGCTACCGGGGGATGGACGACCTGATCCGCATCCTGCGGAAAGAATACCCTTCCTTGGTATGAACATGGTATCCACGATCGTAACGAAGCGGGACGGCTGGGAGATTCAACGCGTTCAGAAGGTTGAAGGCTTTACATGGGAAGAACTTCGGCCTCAAGCGCCTCCGTTTGACAGCCGAGCCATCGGGGAGATCGCCCGGCTCTATCAGGTCACCATCATTCCAAAGAACCCCGGCAAGTTTGGTTGGTTTGTCTTTTTTCGATTGGATGAAGACCTTCCGTTTCCTCTTGCCATGACTCAAGGGGAAATCACCTTTTTGGATCCCAACCTTGCATTCGCTTCATATGTGAATGGATTGGTTTCCAGAGGAGAAATCGCCATCAACGATCGGTTGGTGGTCAATGACCCTGTTTTGAGGGAATATCTCGATCGTCTGGCTACAAAAGGCCTTCTTTCAATTGCAAAAGGAACGGCCGCTTCCCTGCGCTTCATACCGATCTCCGACGAGCTGGGGTTCGCTTCATCAGTAGAAGGAGCTCTTGTGGTGAACTCCCACTTCTTCCTGATGGACTCTTCCGACCTTGATTCTCCGTTCTGCACCCTCGGTTCTCCCTATGGACTCTCGGTTCATCAGGGACTTGTGGGGCTTCCGCCGCTGAATGAACGGCCGGCGCTGTTTGCAAGCAAGGCCGGTGAAGCATGGATCGAAGTGCCGAAGCTTTCCGATCTGACAATCGAGGTCGACGGGATTCCCCTTAAAGGAACGATCCACACCCGAAGGGAAGGCCGATCGACTCCGCCCTCCGATAACCAGGAGATCGTCATTGTCGGCAGGAAGGTGGTCGGGGTTGCGACGGGAGGGAAGACCCCCATCCCCATGGCGGGGTTCGTGGTCAGCTGCAAAGAAGCGATTGAACCGGGGAAAGGGATCGTCACCTACAAAGGATATGAGGATATCCTCTTCGCGATCCAGGTGGGCCCGTCGATGATGAACGACGGTGAGATCATCGATTCCTTTGATTGCTTCTTCTACGATCCGAAGTGCAATGACACAGCCTTCCCTCCCACCGTCTATCCTCTGGACTTCAATACCGGCCGGGCCGCCCGGATCGCCCTTGGAACGAACAACGAAGGCAAGCCGATCCTGCTTTGGGCGGAAGGGGCGAGCAAGGTCAGGCATGTGCCGGGGGCGGGCAGCAGCGGCGCTTCCCTGCTTGAGCTTGCCCGCTTCTGTGAAGAGGAAGGGTATGGGAACATCGTCAACCTGGACGGAGGGGGCTCGGCCCAGATCCTGATCGATGGAAAACGGCAGCTGAAGATCTCCGACCGCCATCCCTCGGACGAGGAGGCGGAGCGCCCGGTTCCCCGGGTGCTGGTCTATACCACCCGGGGATCGACATCCGCCTCGTAATCGATCTCCTCATACCCGAAGCCGTGGATCCGGTCATACTCCTGCCGGACGAGGGCAAGATTCCCTCCTTTCAGAGGTTTTCCTTCTCGTTGCATGTCCCAGCGTCCTTGCACCGCCGCCTGGATTAGGGGATCCATCTCCCAGTCATCGAGGCGGATCCGCCCTTCTTTGTCGGTCGGAACGGGGATGCCGGCATAGAGCCGATCGGTGAAAAGCCGCCAAATCTGCTCGGTGCACTGCTCGTGGATGCCCTGCTCACTCATCACCGCATAGAGGAGCGCCATATAGAGCGGAACGACGGGAATCACCGCCGACGCCCGGGTCACCAGAGCTTTGTTCACCGAGACATACGCCTTAAGGGTCTTGGAAAGCACCCCGGCGGTCTTTTCCAGGTCTTCCTTCGCTTTCCCGATCGTCCCTTCCCGGTAGACGGGGTAGGTCACCTCCGGCCCGATGTAGGAGAAGGCGACGGTGACCGCCCCTTCGGCAAGGAGGTTTCTTCTGTCAAGAAGATCGATCCACAGCTTCCAGTCCTCGCCCCCCATCACCTTGACCGTCTCTTCCGTCTGCTCGACCGTGGCGGGCTCGATCGTCTCCTTCGTGATCGTGGGGTCGTCCAGGTTCACCGACAAGGCGGAGTAGGGCTTACCGATCGGTTTTAAGACCGAGCGGTAGGTCGCCCCGGTCCTAGGGTCGATTCGGACAGGACTTGCCAGCGAGTAGACGATGAGGTCGACCTGTCCGAACTCCTTCTCGATGAGATCCGCCGTCTCCTCCTTCACTTCGTCGCTGAACGCATCGCCGAAGACGCTGAACGCCCTCAGATTGCTTTTTCGGGCGTGCTCTTCAAACACCTTGGTGTTGTACCAACCCGGGGTGGCGGTCTTCTTCTCGCCCGGTTCCCGCTCGAAGGAGACGTTGATCGTATCCGCCCCGCCTCCGAAGGCGGCAACGATCCGGGAGGAGAGGCCGTAGCCGGTGGACCCCCCGATGACGAGCACCCGGGCGGGCATCCTGTTCGGAGCGGGGGAGTACAAAGATCCTTTCGGGTTTTTGACCCAGGCGATCTGATCCTCGACATGGCGGCGGCACCCCAAGGGGTGGGCGGTCAGCGAGACGTTTCTCAGCACTTTTCTGGTGATGACCATCTCATTCCTCTCCTTTGACGAGGATGCACATCCAGGACGCCTCGGCGGCGACGGTTCCGTTGACCGTGATCGTCCCCTTCTGGCGAAGAACCATCTGAGAGATCCGGACGTTTTCGACGGTGATGACCGCCTCGTCCCCCGGCCTTACCTGCGAGCGGAACTTCGCCTTTTCGATTGTGGCGAGGACGAAGAGGGAGCCCAGAGGAATGATCCCCGCTTGGCCCAGCCCCGCTCCGCCCGCTTGAGCCATCGTCTCGATGAGGAGCACTCCGGGGACGACCGGGTAGTCGGGGAAATGCCCTTTGAAGAAGAAATGATCGGGGGTGAAGACCCGCTTTGCCACCGTGTGGGACTCATCCGCTTCGAGGATCTCGTCGACGAAGAGGAACGGATCGCGGTGGGGCAATATCTCTTGAGGACTCAGTTTCACTATATTCACTCCTTGTATGTGGTAAAGACAAGCACGCCGTTGTGGCCTCCGAAGCCGAGTGAGTTGCTCATCGCATAGCGTATCCTACCACTTCGGCCATGGTTCGGTACATAGTCCAAATCCATTCCCTCATCCGGCTCGTCGAGGTTGATCGTCGGCGGAAGGTACTGGTCGCGCAGGGCGAGGAGGCAGATGATCGCTTCCACCGCCCCGGCGGCCGCGATGAGGTGGCTGGTCATGCTCTTCGTCGATGAGACGCTCAACCTGTAGGCATGCTCGCCGAAGACCGATTTGATCGCATTGGTCTCCATGATGTCGTTCGCCTGCGTCGAGGTCCCGTGGGCGTTGATGTAGTCGATCTCATCGATTTTCGCTCCGCTCATCGAAAGCGCGTTCGCCATCGCCCGAACCGCCCCGGAGCCCTCGGGATCGGGAGCGGTGAGGTGGAACGCGTCACAGGTCATCGAATACCCGACCACTTCACCCAGAATCCGAGCTCCCCGCTTCCGGGCGTGCTCCAGCGACTCGAGAACGAGAATGCCCGCTCCTTCACCCATTACGAAGCCGCTCCGATCCTTGTCGAACGGCCTGCTTGATGCCTTGGGGTCGTCGTTGTACTTGGTGGTGAGGGCCTGGAGGCGGCAGAACCCGGCCACCGCGAGTTGGGTGATCGCCGCTTCCGTGCCCCCGGTGAGGGCGACGTCTACCAAGCCGAAGCGGATCCGGTTGAACGCTTCCCCGATCGCATCGGTGCCGGAGGCGCAGGCGGTTACGACCGTATGGGCGGGGCCTTTGAAGCCGAAGAGGATCGCCAAGTTTCCCGCCGCCTCATTGCTGATAAGCTTGGGAATCGTCAAGGGGGCGACTCGGGAGGGTCCTCCTTCAAAGAGCTTGGCGAGGTTCTCTTCGACGACCTCGAAGCCGCCGATCCCGTTGCCTAAGAAGACGCCGCTTCGATGGGGGTCGAACGACCCTTCTTTCAGGTTTGCCTGATTCATCGCCTGAACCGCCGAATAGGCGGCGAACTTCGTGAAATCCGCCATCGAGCGGAGTGCCCGCTTGTCCACCAGCGTTGAAGGATCGAACTCCTTCACTTCTCCGGCAATCTGCGCAGGGTAGGCGGAGGCATCGAACTTGGTGAGGGGGCCGATCCCGCTTTCTCCCGCCTTGATCCTGCTCCAGAACTCTTCGACGTTGTGGGCCAGTGGGTTCACCGTTCCCATTCCGGTTACTACGACTCGTCTCATCGCTTCCTCCTCAGATCGCCATCCCGCCGTCGACCGGCAGGACCGCCCCGGTGATGTAGGAGGCATCCTCCGACGCCAGGAATGCGACGGCTTTGGCGACTTCGCTTGCCATCCCCATCCGGCCCAAGGGAATTTGGGTTTTGATCAGCTCTTTGGCCTCCTCGGCAAGGGTCTTCGTCATCGAGGTGTCGATGAACCCGGGGGCCACCACGTTGACCCGGACGTTCCGGGCGGCGAGCTCCCGGGCCAAAGCCTTGGAGAACCCGATGATCCCGGCCTTCGAGGCGGCGTAGTTGGTCTGGCCGCCGTTTCCCATGATGCCCACCACGCTGGAGATGTTGACGATCGCCCCGGAGCGCTGTCTGGCCATGATCCGGCTCACCGCCCGACAGGTGAGAAAGACGCTGCTCAAGTTCACAGCGAGCACATCGTCCCACGCTTCATCTTTCATCCGCATGATGAGGCCGTCCCGGGTGATGCCGGCGTTGTTGACAAGCAGGTCGATCCCACGGGCTTCATCGCCGATCGCTTTGAGAGCACGTTCCACCTCTTCCCGGTCGGCGATGTCGCAGCGGATGTGGTGGAGACTTTCATTGTCCAATTCTTCGTTCTTCGTGCGGCTGAGATACCACACTTCGTAGTGTAGACTGAGGAGTTCCCGGATGATCGCCGATCCGATTCCCCGCGAACCCCCCGTTACGAGGGCATGCTTTTTCGTGTTCATTGCTTGATTCCTTTATGAAATGCCCGGATCCGCTCTTCGCTTCCCAGGGGGAGAACGGAGAGCCGGTCCTGAACGAGCTTGGCGAGGATCTCTCCATGGCCGACCTCGCCAACGATCGAGTCCGAATCTTTTACTGAGGTGATGGTGTTCACCGCCTTTGTCCACCTGACCGGCTTCGAGAGCTGCGTGATGAGCGTTCTTTTTGCCTGAGTTGCACTGGTGACGGGCATGCCGGTGACGGAGGAGATGACGAGTTCCCGGGGATCATGAAACGGCAGGCTTCCGATCGCCGCTTCGAAGCAGGGGATCGCTCCTTCCATAAGCGGGGTGTGGAAGGGGCCGGAGACCCGAAGCGGGATGATTCGTCTCGCTCCATGCTCTTTCAAACGTTCTTGAACCTCTTCGATCGCCTTCAACGTACCTGAAATGACGACCTGAACGGGCGAGTTGTCGTTTGCGGCGTATACATCGTTGCGGTCTTTGATGAGCTCGGAAACGGCATCATACGGAAGGCCGATGACGGCAGCCATGCCCACCTCCCCGAGAGCCGCTTGGATTCTTTGGGCTTCCTGTTCCATCAGAGCGGCGCGGATTGCAACAAGTTCGAAGAGCGTTTCGTCACTGATGATCCCGCTTCCCGCATAGGCGGAAAGCTCCCCGAGACTGAAGCCGCTGTGGGTCGTAAACACATGGCCGAGTTCGGTCAGGCGGACATGGGCGCTCCGGCTGGCGAGGGTTACCGCAAGCTGGGTGTTTTTGGTCCGTTGAAGCTCCTCCCTGCCGCCGTTCTCCAGAAGATTCCGAAGATCCACATGGGTGATGTCGCCGGCGAGGGTGAAGAGCTCCCTGACCCGGGGGCTGGCTTGGTGGAGATCGAGGGCCATCTTCGGCTCCTGAGAGCCTTGGCCGGGGTAGAGGGCTATGATCGGTGCCATGTGACGAGACTCCCTCCGTAGGTCAGGCCCGCTCCGAAGCCGACGAGCAGAATCTTCTGCCCTTCCTTCAACAGGCAGCCTGTCTCCATCTCGGAAAGGGCAAGGGGAATCGAGGCGGCGCTCGTGTTTGCGACGCGCTCGATGTTCAGATAAAAGAGTTCTTCGGGGATTCCGTAGCGCTTGCTCGTCGCACTGATGATCCTCCGGTTCGCCTGATGGGGAACGATCCAATCGATCTCGGAGATCGAAAGGTTGTTGGCTTTCAGCACGTCGGTGATGATCTTTCCGATCGCTCGGACGGCGAACTGATATACCGCCTTCCCGTCCATCGTGATATGCCGGGAGGCGGGGTCGATCGTGAGGCTGCCCGCCTGCTCGGATTCGCTTTTCAGCAGGGCGGGGGAGAGGCCGCCGGAAGCGACCTGCTCAAGGAGAATCGCCGCAGCACCGTCGCCAAAGAGGACGCACGTGTTTCGATCTTTCCAATCGATCACGGTGGAGAGGGTTTCCGAGCCGATCACGAGGGCGTTCTTCAGCGTTCCTGAAAGGATCATCGACCGGGCGACATCAAGGGCGTAGATGAAGCCGGTGCACCCCGCCGCCACGTCGAACGCTCCTCCGCTCGTTTTGAAGTGCCGACTGACGAGGTTCGCCGTGGAGGGGAAGCCGGGGTAATCGCCCGTCGCGGTGGCGACGATGACGCCGTCGATCCGTTCGGGGTCGATCTTGAACCGCTTGATGAGGTTTTCTGTCGCCTTGATCGCCATCTCCGAGGTCGTCTCCCCCTCGGCGAGGTGCCGAGTCCTGATCCCGGTATGGGAGGTGATCCACTCGTCGCTCGTGTCGACGATCGCGGCGAGTTCATCATTGGTCATGATCCGCGGGGGAAGGTATGACCCGATTGCGGTGATCGTTACATTCCTCATCTTCACTGAATGACTGCTCCTCCGGTAGATTTCACCTATGGCCAATTAGTATTACAAAAAAATGAATATTGTCAATATTGACACATAATGGCTATGTTGTATAATCTCAAGCCAGCTATGAAGAATCTTGCTGATATGACCGTCCGGCAGTTGTTGGAACTGTTTGAAGCCTCCTCCCTTACCGAGCTTGAAGTGAAGACGGGGGAAGATTCGGTCCGCTTCGCCCGCATGGGCAGGGATGATTCCGTGGTGCCGGCGGTCTCCTCGGAACCGAAGAAGAAGGTGGATGACCTGGAGGTCATCACCTCCCCGATCGTCGGAACCTTCTATCTGACACCCGCCCCGGACGCCCCGCCCTATGTGCAGGTGGGTTCGATCGTCCAGAAGGAAGAAACCCTCTGCACGATCGAGGCGATGAAGCTGATGAACAATCTGGAGGCGGAGTTCTCCTGCGAGATCGTCGAGATCCTGGCGAAGCCGGAGAAGATCGTCGAATTCGGCCAGCCGCTCTTTACGGTAAAACGATTATGATCCGGCGGATCCTGGTGGCCAACCGCGGGGAGATCGCGTTAAGGATCGTCCGGGCGTGCAAAGACCTTGGGATCGAAAGCGTCGTCGCCTACTCGGAAGCGGACAGAGACACCTTGGCGGTCCGACATGCCGATCGGAGTGTCTGCATCGGGCCGGCTCCTTCGAGTGAAAGCTACCTGAATGTCCGCAGCATTCTTTCGGCGGCGATCCTGACCCGCTGTGACGCCCTCCATCCCGGGGTCGGCTTCTTAAGCGAGAGCGCTTCCTTTGCCAAGGCGGTTGAGGAGGCCGGCCTGATCTTCATCGGCCCGCGGCCGGAGACGATCGAGCTGCTGGGGAACAAGGTTCAGGCCCGAATCAGCGCGGAGAGGGCGGGCTTGCCCGTTACTCCCGGTTCCGATCGGCTTGATGACCTCGTTTCCGCAAAGAAGTGGGCTTCCAGGCTGGGGTACCCGGTGATCCTCAAAGCCTCCGCCGGAGGAGGCGGACGGGGAATGCGGATCATTCATAAAGAAACGGAGCTTGAAAGCAATTTCCTGCTCGCCAAAAAGGAAGCCCTCCTTTTTTTCGGCGATGATTCGATGTATATGGAGAAGTTTCTTCAAAACCCCCGGCATGTGGAGGTCCAGCTGCTCGGGGACGGGAACGGGAACGTGCTCCATCTCGGAGAGCGGGATTGTTCCGTCCAGCGGAACCACCAGAAGCTGGTGGAGGAAACGCCCTCGCCGATCCTTGACAACACCGTGAGGGAAGCGATGACGGGGGCGAGTGCAACGCTCTTTCAGAACCTCGCCTATCGGGGAGCCGGCACGGTGGAGTTCCTCATCGAGGGGGGAGCGTATTATTTCATGGAGGTAAACGCCCGTCTCCAGGTCGAGCACCCGATCAGCGAAGCGGTCAGCGGCGTGGATCTGGTTGTCGAGCAGATCCGGATCGCCTCGAAGAAGGGAATCTCCAGAAAGCAGAATCAGGTTGTGTTACGTGGCTATAGTCTGGAGTGTCGAATCAACGGCCTCGGAGCGGGAAGAATCGCCCGCTTCGACCTGCCCTCCGGTCCGCACGTCCGAACCGACACGTTCCTCGCCCCCGGTATGACGCTGTCCCCCTACTACGACTCCCTGCTGGCCAAGATCATCGTTCATGCACCCTCCCGGCAGGAGGGGATCGACCGGATGCTGAGGGCGCTGGACGAGGTGGTGATCGAAGGGATTCCCACCAATGTCGAGGAACAGAAGATGATCATCGGAAGTCCTTCTTTCAGAAGTGGCCGGTTCGGGACCGATCTCTATGAAACCCTCTGCGGCAAGGAGATGCGCCATGGTTGAGCAGTGCCCCTCCTGTCACGGTGAAGCGACCCTCGATTCGCTGAAGGTGTGTCCGCTTTGCGGCCACTATTTCCCTCTTACGATCGCCGAGCGGATTGCCCTGGTGGCGGATGAGGGTTCATTTGTCGAAATGGCGGAAGAGCTCAGAAGCGGCAACCCGATCCACTTGGAGGGGTATGAGGAAAAGCTGAGGGAGAATCAGAAGAAATCCTCCCTGGCCGATGCCGCCATGATCGGGCGGTGCACGATCGACGGGAGGAGGGCGATCCTCGGCATCATGAGCTTTGCGTTCATGGGCGGTTCGATGGGCTCGGTCGTTGGCGAGAAGATCACCCAGGCGATCCTGGAGGGGGCGCTGAGCGGCGATCCGGTGGTTCTTTTCACCGCAAGCGGCGGAGCCCGGATGCAGGAGGGAATCTTCAGCCTGATGCAGATGGCGAAGACCGCCAGCGCGGCGGCGCTGCTGGAGGAGACCCATACTCCGTTGTTTCTGGTGTTGACCAACCCCACCACCGGAGGGGTGACCGCATCGTTCGCGATGCTCGGGGACGTGATCTTGGCCGAGCCGGGGGCGATCATCGGCTTCGCCGGTCCCCGGGTAATCGAGGGAACGATCGGGGAGCGCCTCCCGAAGGGGTTCCAGCGCTCGGAGTTCCAGCTGGAGAAGGGGTTCGTCGATGCGATCGTCGAGCGGGCCGAGCTGAAGAAGACCCTTCGCTTTCTGATCGACACCCACAGGAGGGGGAGGTGAGATGGACAGGCTGCAGGACACCGTTGGGGCGATGGAGAAGATCATCGATTCCGACAGGGAGGCGAAACACCCGTCGGCGTGGGAGTACGTCCTGCGTTCCCGGAAAGCCGGCCGGCCCGGGGCGAAGACGTTCATCGATCTGATCTGCGATTCCTTCATGGAGCTCCATGGCGACCGGGTCTACGGGGATGACCCTGCGATGATCGGAGGGATCGGGATCGTCGATGGGCGGGCGGTCACCTTCATCGGCAACCGCAAAGGGGCCAACCTGAAGGAGAACGTGCTGTGCAACTACGGGATGAGCAATCCCGAAGGGTACCGCAAGGCCCTCCGGCTGGCGAAGCAGGCGGAAAAGTTCTCCCGGCCCATCGTGTGCTTCATCGACACCCCGGGGGCCTATCCCGGAGTCGGGGCGGAGGAGCGGGGGATCGGGGAAGCGATCGCCCGGAACCTGAAGGTGTTCTCGACGCTGAACGTCCCGATCCTCGTCTTCATCATCGGCGAGGGCGGCAGCGGCGGAGCGCTGGGGATCGGGGTCGGGGACAAGCTCTATATGCTGGAATCGGCGGTGTACTCGGTGATTACCCCCGAGGGGTTCGCTTCGATCCTGCTGCGCGATCCCTCACGGGCCCGGGAGGCGGCCGAAGCGATGAAGATGACCAGCCGACACCTCAAGGAGTTCAAGGTGATCCACGACATCATCGAGGAGGGAAGCGCCGAAGAGACCGCCCTTCGGATCAAAAAGATCATCATCCGTGATCTGGATGTGCTCTGCGCCAAGCCGGTAAACCACCTCGTCCGCTACCGGATTCGAAAGATCCGGGGGATCGGGGAGGTCGCCAACCTCAAGGCGTGGTGGCGGCCCCTTCTGGAGGTCTTCGCCAAGACGGAAACCCTTCGTTAAACCTCCGCTGCGGGCGCCCGTCGTTCGAGGTTTTTCAGAAAATAGATAATAGCTCACAATACTGTGACCGGCTCATTGTGCCGGACACTGTCTGGCATATTGGATACTTCAAATGTAATGTCTCAGGGTTTGCAGGTTGGATCTTGAAAACCCACCACGTTGTACGGCGCGTTGACGACCATTCCGACGATCGCCGGAGGCTGCAGCGGGACTCATGGGGCCAGTTCCTTTACCGGAGCGATTGTAAGAGTTTGGAGCATATCCTGCATGGCCGTGTTGTACAAAGGAAGCAGTTGACGAGTCAATCAACCGTTTGCTCTTGCCCCGTGAGCTTCCCCGGGTATACTCTTTTTACATGGACAACCGGCCGACGATTGCGATCATGTATGATTTTGACAAGACGCTGACGACCAGGGCGATGCAGGAGTACTCCTTCATTCCCAATCTGGGGATGGAGGCCGCCGCCTTCTGGGGGAAGGCGAACGAGCTTGCCCGGAAGGAGGGGATGGACTCGGTCCTCGCCTATATGAAGCTGATGCTGGATGAGGCGAAACGGCACGACCAGCCGATTCGCCGGGGGGACTTCGTCTCGTTGGGGAAGACGCTGGAGTTCTACCCGGGGGTCGAAGCGTGGTTCGACCATGTCAACGAGCTTGGAAGGGAACTGGGACTCCGGATCGAGCATTTCATCATCTCAAGCGGTCTTACCGAGATCATCGAAGGTTCGGCGATCGGCAGCCGCTTTAAAAAGATCTACGCATGCGAGTACTACTACGACGTGAACGGGGTCGCCAAGTGGCCGAAGCTGGCGATCAACTATACCGCAAAGACGCAATTTCTCTTTCGAATCAACAAAGGGATTCTTGACGTGTGGGAGGACAATGCGCTCAACGATTATACACCGCAGGAGCTGCGCCCGGTTCCCTTTGCCAACATGATCTACATCGGGGACGGACTCACCGACGTACCGTGCATGAAGCTGGTGAAGGAATCCGGAGGTATTTCGATCGCCGTCCACGCCAAAGGCGAGGTCGACCTCTGCCACCGCCTGATGGCCGCCGGGCGGATCAATTTCTTCATCGAAGCGGACTACACCCCGCAAGGCGGGCTGTTCGCCTTGATGAAGAAGATTCTTGCCCGGATGAGCAGTGCGAACGCTCTTGAAAAAACGCACCTCTTGATGAAGAAGGAGGCGATGTCTCATGGAAACAAAGGTCATCATCATTAATAAAAACGCCCTTCAGAAGTTTGCCGAAGGATATATCGAGTGTTTCGGGCACGCTCAGGCGATGGTCATCGCTGAAGAGGATGAACATCTCCACTACGCCCTCCCCATTCTCCGCTCCCTTCAAAAAGAGGGGGTGGAGGCAACCGGTCATACGTTCAAGCGAGCCGCGTTCAACAAGATATTTCCTCTATTGGATGATAAACCGGTGGTGCCCGTCTTTCTCGGGGATGACCGCCTCCTTTCAGTGGGGAAGCGGGTCTCTTACAAGCTCAATCGCTCCTTCGCCGCGATTCCCACGGTTCTCGATTCACCGGCGATCGCCAGTCCCTGGCGCTTCACCTGGCCGGGGGCGTTCATTCCCTCCCAGCCTCCGACGCTCCTTCTCGTCGACACCGAGCTGATCAGAAAGCCGAAGATCCTGCCTCAAGCGGTCGCCGAGGCCTTGCTGCTTCTTGCAACCCACGGCGAGGCGGTGCTGTTCGGCGAGGAGAACCTGAGGATCGATCTGCATACTCTGGCATGGGGAAGCGCCGACGAGTTCTTCGAAGCGTACCTGGACAACAGCAGGTACAGCCTTGAGCTTCTTGCGAAAGCGCTGGCTCAGGGCGGGGTGGTTGATCAGGAGCTTGAGTATGTCACGAGGCGGAACCGCAGAGTTCCCGTTTCCCTCTTGGCTCTGGGGATCTTCCATCTCGGCGAGCAGCTGTTCACGCTCAGTGAACGGGATGCGGTCGGGCACATGAAAAAAGATCGGGAAGAACTGATCAAACGCCTCTTTCTCCCTGCCGAGCAGGAAGCGCTCCTTGCGAAGAAGCCGAAGTCCTTTAGGAGGCGCCCCTCCCTGAATCAGGTGAAACAGACCCTTGAAGCGAATATCCTCACCTTCGGGGAGATCAAGAGGAAGCTGAAAGGGGCCGGGTGCATCACCTCGGTCGAGGAAGGGCGGTGTTCGCTTGGCGAACTTAAGGACGAGCTCCTCAGGACGATGCTCCGGAGCCCTCATTTGGGGATTCTCGACTATTACAATGAACTGGGTCTGCTTGAGACGGCGCTGACGATGCTGGAGGGGATGTAGGCGCTTGACACCTTCTTTCTTCTCTTTCATCGTGTAGGCATGGTTGTCACGTTTCTTCAGCACGCTTCCTTTCTCGTCGAATGCGGGGAGGCCGTCCTCCTCTTCGACTATTTCGATGGAGAGGTGACGCTTCCGGAAAACAAGGACCTCATCGTCTTCGCTTCCCACCGGCACGGCGATCATTACAATAAAAAGATCTTCGACCTTCCCGCCAAAGCGTTCATCCTCAGCGAAGATATTCCCACCGAAGATATTCCCCATGGAATCGTCGTCCATCGGATGGGTTCCCATCAGCGGATCGAGGTTGAAGGCCTCGTCGCACGGACTCTTCAATCCACCGACGAGGGGGTCGCCTTCCTGCTTGAGGTGGAAGGAAAGGTCATCTACTTCGCCGGCGATCTGAACAACTGGTTCTGGGAGGAGGAGGGAGAAGCGTATACCTCATGGATGGAGCGGGAGTATCACAAAGAGATCAATCGGCTGCCCTCGGCGATCGACGTCGCGTTCGTTCCCGTCGATCCGCGCCTGGGGAAGCGGTATGGGTTAGGGGCTCTCGATCTGCTTGAACGGGTCTCCGTCTCCTACTTGGTCCCGATGCACATGTGGGGCGAGTTTGCGGTTGGAACGGCTTTGAAGGAGGCGGTATCGTTATATGATGTTGAGGTCCTGGCCGCCCAACGAAACGGTCAGCGATGGAGGATTGCATGAAGTTCAGATTTGCCCACAACAATTTCAACGTGATCGATCTTGGGAAATCGATCGCATTTTATCAGGAGGCGCTCGGTTTGAAGGAGCTCCGCCGCAAGGAAGCGAAGGACGGGTCGTTCATCATCGTCTTCATGGGCGACGGGGAATCGAAGCACGCCTTGGAGCTTACCTGGCTCCGGGACTGGCCGAAGGATTCCTACGATCTCGGGGACTGCGAATTCCACCTCGCCTTCACCGTCGATGACTATGAAGGGGCTCATCAAAAGCACAAGGGGATGGGGTGCATCGCCTACGAGAACGAGGCGATGGGAATCTACTTCATTACCGACCCCGACGGGTACTGGATCGAGATTGTTCCACCTCGACCTTGAGCAACCGCCCCGCTATCAGATATGCTTGCAGTATATGGCCGACGAGGCGGAGGGTGGGGGGATGGCAGGAAAAAAACAAGGTACATTCATCAGCGATCTGCAAAAAGAGTTTGCCGGATACAACGGAGGCAAGCTCGCTAAAGATATCGTGGCGGGCTTGACGGTAGCGGCTGTAGCCCTGCCGCTCGCCCTCGCCTTCGCTGTCAGCTGCGGAGCGGATGCCGCCAGCGGAATCATCACGGCGATCTTCTCCGGCCTGATCATCGGAGCCCTCGGCGGAGCGTCGTTCCAGATCTCCGGGCCTACCGGAACGATGGCGGGAGTCCTTCTGATCGTCGTGGCGAATCATGGGCATGAGGGGGTTCTTATTGTTACGTTCCTCGCCGGAATCATCCGGATCCTTGCCGGGGTCTTGAAGGTCGGAGCGCTTGTTTCCTATATCCCGATTCCCGTTGTCACCGGCTTCACCGCCGGAGTGGCGATCATCATCGCCACCGGCCAGATTAATTCCTTCTTCGGGACCGTAAGCGAAGGCGTCACGATTCTGGAACGACTCTTCTCCTATACCCGCCTCGGCTTCAACATCGATTGGCTCTCGGTGCTCTTCGGCGGGTTCGTCATCGCCTTGATGCTCCTTTGGCCCAAGAAACTCAATGAACGTCTTCCTTCCACGCTTTTGGCGCTGATCGTCACGATGATCGCCCAGATCATTCTGGACCTTCCCGTCGCCGAAGTCGGGCATATCCCCCGGAGCATCATCGGTGAACAGCGCCTCAATCTCTTTGCGCTTCCGTGGAAGGACCTGGGGGTCTACATCTCGCCGTCGATTTCGATCGCCGCGCTCGGAATGGTCGAAAGCCTTCTGTGCGGAACGTACGCCGAGAAGATGAAGGGCGAGAAGTTCCATGCGACGCGGGAGCTGTATGCGCAGGGGATCGGAAACATGATCATCCCGCTTTTCGGAGGCATTCCCGCCACCGCCGCGATCGCCCGTACGTCGGTGGCGATCCGGGCGGGCCAGCAGACCCGGCTTACCAGCATCTTCCACTCGGTCGCCCTGATCGCAAGCGTGTTCTTTCTGGCTCCGTTCTTAAGCCGGGTTCCGCTTGCCGCGTTGGCGGGCGTGCTTTTGGTGACCGCATGGCGGATGAATGACTGGAAATCGATCAAGCAGATCTTCTCCAAGCGGATGAAGACCTCGATCGCCCAATTCTCCATCACCCTGGTCGCCACGGTCGTCTTCGATCTCACCACCGCGATCCTTCTTGGAATCGGTTTTTCAATCGTGATGTTCGTCATCAAGAGCAACAAGATCATGATCGAAATCGATCCGGTTACGAACCGGCTTGGCAAGAAAGCGAAACCAACCAAGGTGGTGTACGTGGATGGTGCGCTCTTCTTCGGCTCGCAAGGCAAGCTCACCGAATCGATCGCTCCGCTGATTGAGAGCGGGGTCAAGCGGATCCTTCTCTCCCTTCGGGGGGTTCCCAATATCGATCACAGCTCGATCACCGAGCTGGCCGAGATCGTCCGGCTCGCCCGGAAGAAAGAGGTCGAGCTGCTCTTCTGCGGGGTTCAGCCGCGGGTGGAGTCGATGTTAAGGCGACTGGACTTCTATTCCCTGCTGCCTGAAGAACGCTTCTACCCGTCGGTGGTCGTCGCCCTGGAGACGATCGCAAAAGAGGTGTAGGCTGTTTGACTAGAACTGCATAGACCATTACACTGATCTCGTCGGGGAAGCTTCCTGTCCGTTGGGCGAAGTCAACTTCTTCCCCTATTTTTATTACCCCGGAGGTCTTTATGGACTTCTTATTGGGCGGTATTCTGGCCACGACGTGGAAAGATCTGGTCATGTACTGTGTTGGGGGAATCCTCATCTATTTGGCCATCAGGAAAAAACTGGAACCCTCGCTGCTTCTGCCGATGGGCTTCGGAGCGATTCTCGTAAACCTTCCCTTCAGCGGGGCGGTGACGCAGCTTGTCGAAGGGATCGGTCCGGTGCAGGGGATCCTTGATTGGCTCTTCTCCGTCGGCATCGAGTCGGCCGAGATGATGCCGCTCCTCCTCTTTATAGGAATCGGGGCGATGATCGACTTCGGACCGCTGTTGTCGAACCCCAAGCTGATTCTCTTCGGAGCGGCGGCGCAGTGGGGAATCTTCGCCACGATCAGCGTGGCGACGCTGATGGGCTTCTCTCTGGCGGATGCCGCTTCGATCGGGATCATCGGGGCGGCGGACGGACCGACCTCGATTCTCGTCTCGCAGGTGCTCAAGTCCGGGTATGTCGGTCCGATCGCGATCGCGGCGTATTCCTACATGGCGCTGGTTCCGATCATCCAGCCCTTCGCGATCAAGCTTGTCACCACAAAGAAAGAGCGGATGATCCGGATGAGCTACAATCCCAAGTCCGTCTCCAAGACAACGAAGATCATCTTCCCGATCGTCGTCACGATCATTGCCGGGTATGTGGCGCCCGCCTCGGTCTCTCTGGTGGGGCTGTTGATGTTCGGAAACCTGATCCGGGAATCCACCGTTCTGGACTCGCTTTCGGAGACCGCCCAGACATCCCTGGTGAACCTCATCACCCTGCTTCTGGGAATCACGATCGCATCGACGATGAAAGCGGAGCAGTTCGTCCGCCTTCAGACGCTGATGATCATGCTGCTCGGGCTGCTTGCATTCGTCTTTGATACGATCGGAGGCGTCCTGTTCGCCAAGTTCCTGAACCTGTTTACAAAGAAGAAAATCAACCCGATGCTCGGAGCGGCGGGGATCAGTGCGTTTCCGATGTCCGCCCGGGTAATCCAGCGGATGGGCCAGGAGGCGGATCCCCAGAACCACCTCCTGATGCATGCAGTCGGGGCGAACGTCGCCGGTCAGATCGCCAGCGTCGTCGCCGGCGGCGTCATTCTCGGCCTTGTGCCGGCGATGCTGTAGGAGGGTGGGATGAATTCGATATTTCAGCAATCCTTGGTCTTGATGCTCAAAGGGATGGTGGGAATCTTCACCGTGATCATTCTCATCTACGTCGTCATCGTGATTCTCAACGCGATTTCCAAAAAGGAATAAGAGAAGAAACGCGGGCATTTTCGTCTATGCACTTCCGTATCAGTTCTGCGACCGTGTTCACTTCGCCGGTCAGCACCTGCGCCTCGGTCGAAAAAGCCGTATCGCTGGTTTCTTTGAATCCTGCGATGATGAGATTCCGCTCTTTTATGAAGCATATCCCGGCAGTATTGTTGACATCTCACAGCTTCAGTATATGCTCCAGAAGGCCAAAAGCTACGGCTACCGACACTGCGGCTTCATTCTTGACCGCGGGTACTTCTGCAAGCCGAATATCCGGTACATGGATTCCTGCGGCTATGAGTTCATCATCCGTAGCCGTCTCTACACCCTTCTCAAGGATGAGACGGAACGTATGGACAAGAGGCCAAACTACATGACGGTTCCTGCCGCATTGAAAGAATTGGACAAAATCGAGATGGTGAGGCAATATGATGGAGTGTATCGACTCGATCATGCGGTAACCAAGACTCAGAAGACGATTCTGAAGGCATTTGGGCTGGACAGTGATGATGTTCACTCCATAGCCGTATCCATCAGCGAAACGCTTGCTGCACAATCCGGAGGCAAGAAGTATAGCAAGAACTAAGACGATAGCCTCTATCGATGCAAAGATTGAGAAGGCTCAGACGACTGTTGAAAAGACGAAAGCCAGATATGATGCTACAATACCAGAACTTGAGAAGAAAAATCTTCAGGCGAAGGAGCTGATAACTGCAATCGAAAAGAGCGGAAAGCGTTGACCAGGTGTTTTCATTTTGAGTAATAACATTTCAGGAAGGTAAGGTTGTAATTCCACCTTTCACAAACAGGGATTTTCTTCGATGGCGATGGGATAACTATAATGGCATGTAAAACTTTAACCATTGTAGCCATAGAAATGTAATTTGGAGGTAACCGCCTATGAGCGACTATAAACCGCCTTTTCATATGACGGATAACATGACATCGCTGATTGCGGAAATCAGTGAACAGGTCGGTCGTATTACTGTTTTACAGGAAGGAACTGTCAGCCCGCATCTTCGGCGTGAAAATCGTATCCGCACGATTCACTCTTCCCTTGCGATTGAGCACAATTCCCTCTCTCTTGAGCAGGTAACGGCTATCTTGGACGGTAAGCGTGTACTTGGAAATCCCAATGAGATCAAAGAGGTGCAGAACGCTTATGAAGCCTACGAACTTATGTTGCGTCTGAATCCGGCATCTGTTGACGATTTATTGAAGGCTCATAAGCTGATGATGAACAGGCTCGTGCCGGAGAACGGAAAATTCCGCTCCGGCGGCGTAGGTGTGTTTGACGGCGAGGTGCTGATTCATATCGCTCCTCCGGCTGAGTTTGTGCCGGAGCATATAAAGAACTTGTTTTCTTGGTATCAACAGTCGGAGCTTCATCCACTTATCAAAAGTGCTGTGTTCCACTATGAATTTGAATTCATCCATCCTTTCGCAGACGGCAATGGACGTATGGGACGGATGTGGCACAGCCTTCTGCTCGGCAAGTGGAAAGAGCTATTCTTCTGGCTGCCAATCGAAAAACGTATCCAGTCGAGGCAGAAGGAATACTATGATGCCCTCGGAGCAGCTGATAGGCAAGCAGATAGTGCCGGCTTTGTGGAATTGATGCTTGAGATTATCCGAGACAGCTTAAAGGAAGTGACGGTTGTTGGTCGCTCCACCGACCAAGATAGCGACCAAGTGACCGACCAAGATAAAACACCGACTGCACGTCTTCTGTCTGTTCTTGGAGACGATACCCTTTCGGCAGCAGAACTTATGGATCGGCTCGGACTCTCCCACAAACCGACCTTCCGTAAAAACTATCTGAATCCGGCTTTGGAGCAAGAACTCATTGAACGCACAATTCCCGATAAGCCGAACAGCAGAAATCAGAGGTATAGAAGGAGAAGTTGATTCGTGCATTCATTCTCTCCTACAAATATCAATTTTTGCATCAGGTCGGTGCAAAAATGAGGTTATTCGCTGTTTTGTGTGGGTAGCCTCTACATGATTGTTGCTTTAGGAAGAGCAAGCTCCCCACAAACAAAGTAGATCATGTTTTTGAAGTTCTTCATGTTCCTGAACCCCCTTGCTCTGTGTTTAATCAGACTAATCATCGAGTTGAACCCCTCCAGGAGAGCGTTGGTCTTTCCCGAATCAAAATAGTTGAGGATTTCCTGAGCATTGCGGGTCAATGATTTGGCTACTCTCTTAATCTCCGGTATCCCGCTGTTGGACATCTCAAGGCAAAGGGATTCAAAGGCATCAGCTGCGCTCTCATAGTCGATGCTCCCCTCATAGATGCCTTGGAGCTTCAGGCGGTAGTTGTAGGCAATCACTGTGTCCAGGTAATCAGTGGATAGCAATAACTCCAACTGTTTCTGCTCATCGACTGAGAGACTCTCCTTGTTCTTCAGCCATAAGTATCTCGTCCCTTCCAGATTCCTGATTTTCTTTTGATTCTGCGAGCGCATCTCACGTCTTCTGATCTGATCCACTGCATCTCCCATCATCTTCGTTACATGGAACCTGTCGACTGTCGTCCGAGCCTGTGGGAACGCTTCTTCCATGGCATTGCGATATCCATGGCACATATCGGACGTTACATCCATCACCTTCTCAGGCTTCCCTCGCTTGGCCTTGAACTCGTCCAGAAAGTGCTCTACCGTCTGCTTTCCTTTTCCTTCCACTGTAAACAATACCTTCGCCTTGGAACCATCCTTCTGAGGGTGGGCAAGGAAGACGGTAACGTACTTGTGCCCCTTGTGGCTGTACTCATCTACCCCGATAGCATCAACTTCGCTGAAATCCTGCTGGCTCAGCGCTTCTTCTACATACAAACTCAACAACCTCCAAAGACGCGTGTCGTGTTCTCCCACTTGTTTGGCCACCTGGCTGACGGGCATCTGCTGAAGCATTGTCAATAACACCGCCTCCATCAATAGCGAGAAACCACTGCCTTCTCGGGCCCAAGGCACCAAGACTGATTTCACTCCGTGCTCATCACACTTGGTTCGTGGAACTCTTGCATGGATGTAACAGCGGTACTGAAAGAAATTCAAATGCCTCCATGTTCTATCCTTGGTGTCATGCACCGCACACTGCATTCCGCATACCGGACAGGGATGGGTACTCCCTTTCTTGAAATCTATGGTGATATGCATTTCTAACTTTGCAGGATTCTTTTCACTGGGCAGCAACTGAACATCTCTGACAGCCCAAGGTTCATTCAGGCCAAGGGCAAGGGTGAATACGTCTGCAGTGGGGAAACCGTTCTTCATGGTGGATACCTCTTTTGGTTAGTAAGATACCAAAAACAGTACCACATCAATCTCCGGGTTATCTATCTCTTAAACTTTTCTCCCTACCCGTTACCCACACTAAACAGCGAAAGGCCGATTTTTCTATCACAGGAGCTGGTCCCATGATAGAAGTTTTTGCTAATCGAATCGAGATATCTAATCCAGGTAGACCTATTGTTGATCCAATGCGATTTATTGATTACCCTCCCCGTTCACGGAATGAAGGTTTTGCATCACTAATGAGGCGAATGGGGATTTGCGAAGAGCGTGGAAGTGGATTTGATAAGGTTGTGTTTCAAACAGAATTTTATCAGTTGCCTCCTCCAATGATTGAAGTAACAGAATCGAATACGCTCGTAGTTTTATTTGCTTATAAAAAATTCAAAGATATGGATCGTAGTGATAGGATTCATGCCTGTTATCTTCATGCTTGTCTTAAGTTTGTCAATAGGGAGAAAATGACGAATAAAAGCCTAAGAGAACGTTTCGGTATTGATGACAAGAATAGTGCAATGGTTTCAAGAATTATTAGTGATGCAGTATCTGTTGGGTTGATTAAACGAGAAAATGTTGATGAGTCGAAAAAATATTCCAGATATGTTCCTTTTTGGGCATAGGTTTATTTGATTCTGAAATGCATTCTTTTGTCTGCATATGAACAATGTACCTACTCATATAGAATTATTATAAAAATCTTATTTGACCGTTATTTGATTCATGCCGGGCCAGGCCGTCGAACTTATACATTCTTTGATTGCCCCATGCTTATAATCTTTCTCTCCATATTTTCCAATGCGCTTACAAGCTGTTCATTCATTTTTGATATACAAAAGCACCCCTTCATCGTTTTAACAGAGACGGGCTTATTTGGTGGGAACTCGTGCCGATTATACCCGATCGAGTTATTTTTTACTGTCCGTAGTAGGCGTTCTTTCCGTGTTTGCGGAGGTAGTGCTTGTCCAGAAGGTGCTGGTCGATCGGATGGTCGTTCCCTTTCAAAAGGAGGGTGTGGTACGCCATCATTGCCACCTCTTCCAAGATGATCGCATGTTCGACCGCATCCTTTGCGTCCTTGCCCCAGGCGAAGGGGCCGTGGCCTTCGATGAGGATCGCCGGAATCGCCAAGGGGTTGGAACGGTCGACCGTCTCGACGATCACCTTGCCGGTGTTCAGCTCATAGTGGTCTTCAGTCTCTTCCCTGTTCAGCGGCCGGGTGCATGGAACCGGGCCGTAAAACGTATCGGCATGGGTGGTTCCGAAGGCGGGGATAGCTTTCCCGCTCTGGGCGAAGATCGTGGCCCACCGTGAGTGGGTGTGGATCACCGCGCCCACCTCGGGAAGATGGTCGTAGAGATAGAGGTGGGTCGGAGTATCGGAGGAGGGCTTCAAAGATCCTTTTACCTGTTCTTTGGTTTTAAGGTTAAGAAGCACGATGTCGCTCGGGCGCAGCGATTCATACGGAACGCCCGAAGGCTTGATCGCCATCACTTCCCGTTTGGCATCAACCATCGAGACGTTCCCCCAAGTGAGGGTGATGAGGCCGTTGCGCTTCAAGGCCATATTGGCTTCGTATACGATCTCCTGAAGTTCCTGATGCATTGCTCGCTCCTTTAATACCGAACCGGCTTTCCGGTGCGGCCGCTCTGGTAGATCCCTTCGATCAGCTTCACCGTCTCCCGACCGTCATATCCCGAGGAAGCGGGATCCCTGTCTTCCAGGATCGCTTGGGTGAAGTCCTCAAGCTGCAGGGTGAAGAAGTAGGTGGTCGCATCCACTTCACGAAAGAGCTTGGCGTCCTCCTCTTTCCATCTTTCGAGATTACCCTGTTCTCCTTCGATAGTCCACAGGTCGTTTACCGCCGGGTCGGTGATTGTGCTCTGTCCCGCCACGAACATCGCCCCACCGTCCGTCTGGACGCCGGCTGAGAACGCATTGGAGCCGTGGACGTGGACCTTGGCGTAGATCCCCGGCTTTTGCGAGTTGGAGACGAGGATCGAGGCGATCGCACCGCTTTTGAAGCGGACCGTCGCCACCGCGCTGTCCTCCACTTCGATGTAGGGGTGGTTGAAGTTGTCCCACTGGGCGTAGACCTCTGCGATCTCCCCGAGATACCAATGAAGAAGATCCAGCTGGTGGGGGGCTTGGTTGATCAGGACGCCGCCGCCCTCCAGCTCCCACGATCCCCGCCACGGGTCGCTGTCGTAATACGCCTTGTCCCGCCATCCGAGCATCGTCACCTGCCCGATGACCGGAGTGCCGAGATTTCCGCTGTCGATCGCTTTGCGGATCCGCTGGCACGCCGGATACCACCGGCGCTGGCTGATCACCCCGAGCTTCTTGTGCTTCTCCTCCGCTTTCTCGATCATCAGATCGCACTGCCGGACGGTCAGGGCCATCGGTTTTTCAACCATGACGTGAAGGCCGGCATCAAGGGCTTGAAGAGTGTGCTCCATGTGAAGCGGGTGGACGGTGGTCACCACCACCGCATCGACTTTCGCCTCTTTGACCATCTGATCAAGGTCCGTATACGCTTTGATCTTCCACTTCTGTGCGAACTGTCGGGCTTTTTCCATGTTTCGCCCCCAGACGGCGACGAGCTGAGCGTCTTTCACACTCTTGAGCGCCTGAGCGTGCAGGTGCGCGACCTTTCCGTATCCGAGCAATGCATATCGGACCATGATCATCCTCCTATGGGATCAGGACCACTTTGAGCAGGTCCCCCTCTTTGTTGTAGAGGCGGTCAAACCAAAGCTTCCCTTCGCTGAGCGGAGCGGTTTTGCTGATGAGGTCCGTCACATCGAGAACCTTGTCAGCCATCATCTTCAGAACAGCCGGGTATTCGCCGTTGATCGCGCACGAGCCCTGCAGCCTGATCTGGCGGGTTACCACGCTCTGCAGCGGAAGCTCGATCTTCGGCGAGACGTTGCCCACCAGGACGACAGTCCCGCCCTTGCGGGCAAGGGAGACCGCCGTTTGGATCGGAGCGGTGGCTCCGACCGCTTCATAGACGACTTTCAACCCGAGGTCGCCGGTAAGCTTCATGATCTTCCGGGACAGGGCGGGATCGGTCGAGTCGAAGGCGTAATCCGCTCCGACCTTCAACGCCATCTCCCGTCGTTTCTCATCAATGTCGAGGGCGATGATCTTTCCGCTGGTCACTGTCCGAAGCAGCTTGATCACAAGCAGCCCGATGAGCCCCGCCCCGACGACCGCCACGTCGTCATGAAGCGACGGGGAGGCGAGGGAAAGGGCGTGGGCGGCGACTCCCGCCGGCTCGACCATCGCCGCCTCTTCGAAGGAAAGGCCTTCGGGGAGGTGGAAGAGCACCCGCTCTTCGATGATCGCATACTCGGCGAAGATTCCGTCCTGCTTGTACTCGTCGCATCCCACTCCGAGCACCCTCCGGTTGTCGCAGAGGTTGAAGAGCCCCTGCTTGCAGAAGGGGCACGCGCCGCAGAAGATCGTCGAGTCGAAGGTAACGCGGTCGCCGACCCTGAAGTTCGTGACCATCGACCCGACTTCTTCAATAACCCCCGAACCCTCATGGCCCATGATCAAGGGCGGTTGCCTTCGACCGGTGGAGCCATCGTAGCCGTGGACGTCGCTGCCGCAGATCGAGGCGGCTTTGATTCGGACCAACGTCTGGGTCGGGGAGGTGATGACCGGTTTTGGTACCTTCTGATAGCTAAGATTCTTATACTCAGTCAATACCAAAGCGTTCATGGCTTACCTCTGAATTCGGGCGCTGCCGCCTGAAGCGAACGCTTCAACCTCGTGCAGCCTCGCCATCGTGGTGTCGCCGGGGTACGTGGTGAGCAACGCACCATGCGCCCAGCCGAGGTTCAACGCCTCCTGCGGCTCGCGGCCGTCAAGCAGGCCGTAGATCAGACCGGAGGCGAATCCGTCGCCGCCGCCGACCCGGTCAAGGATGTCCAGTTGAGCCGTCGGGGCCTGATAGCCCTTTCCGTCAAGATAGAGGACCGCCGACCAGTCGTGGCGGTTGGTCGAATGGACGACCCGCATCGTCGTTCCGACCGCCTTCAGGTTCGGGAACTTCTTCTTGGCTTGTTCAGCCATACCCCAGAACGCCGTAGGATCGAGCTTATCCGTCGAGTGGACCTCGGGTCCCTTCAGTCCGAGACCCATCTGCAGGTCCTCTTCGTTGCCGACGAGGACATCGACGTACTGGACGATCTCGCTGAAGGTCTTCTGGGCTGCCTTCTGGGGTTCGTCGCTGAGCGAGGACCAGAGCTTCTGGCGGTAGTTGAGGTCGAAGGAGACGAATGCTCCCTGCGCTTTCGCCCGGCGGAAGAACTCCTTGATCAGCTCGGGGGTCGTCTTGGAGAGAGCGGCAAAGATTCCACCGCTGTGAACCCAGCGGACTCCGCCTTCAAACAGCTTGTCATAGTCGAAGCTGTCGGCATCCAGACGGGCGGCCGCTTCGTCGCCCCGGTTGTAGAAGACCACCGGTGCGCGCATTCCCTGGCCCCGGTCGCTGTAGACGTGGGCCATGTTGGGTCCCCGGACGCCGTCGTGCTCGAAGCGCTTGTAGAACGGGTGGACGCCCATCCTGCGGACTTCCGATTCGATCTTCAGACCGAGGGGGTAGTCGACCATCGCGGTTGCGATCGCCGTCCGCTGGCCGAACGCCCGGCTGAGGTTCGCCGCGACGTTGAACTCTCCTCCGGAGACGTGCAGGTCGAAGGACGAGGCGTATTCAAAGGGAGTCGTTCCCGGGTCGAGTCGAATAACCAGTGCACCGAGGGAAAGGAGATCACGGGCTGCTTTGTCTTTTGCGAGTAATGTTTTCATAAGTATCCTCCTAGATTGAGTAAATGGTTGAAGCGGTCGAACCACCGCGGCCGGTCCAGTTGGTGTGGAAGAACTCACCTCGCGGCTTGTCGGTCCGCTCGTAGGTGTGGGCTCCGAAGTAGTCGCGCTGCGCCTGCAAGAGGTTTGCCGGGAGCCGCTCGGTGCGGTAGCTGTCAAACCAGGAGAGTGCAGCACTCAGCGACGGGGTCGGAATTCCACTTTGGGCGGCCAGGGCGACGATTGCCCGCAGGCTTTGGTGGTTCTTCTTGAGAATCTCGGCGAAGTGGGCGTCGAGAATCAGGTTGGGAAGATCGGGGTTCTTTCGATACGCCTCGGTGATCTTGCCGAGGAAGCGGGATCGGATGATGCACCCGCCGCGCCACAGCTGGGCGATTCCGCCAAGGTCGAGGTCCCACTTGTTGGTGATGCCGGCGGTCTTGATCAGGTCGAAGCCCTGGGCGTAGGAGATGATCTTCGCGGCGAAGAGCGCCTCCTGAAGCTGGGTGATGACCTGCTTTTTGTCAAAGGCGGGAGCCTTGATCTCAAGATCGAACACCTTGCTCGCCGCCACTCGCTGCTCCTTCAACGCGGAGACGCTGCGGGCGAACACCGATTCGACGATCAGGGTCAGGGGAACGCCTTCATGGAGGGCGCTGATCCCCGTCCACTTTCCGGTTCCCTTCTGGCCGGCGGCATCGAGGATCTTGTCGACGAGGAAGGTACCGTCATCTTCCTGATAGGCAAGGATATCCTTGGTGATCTCGATCAGATAGGAATCGAGCTCGCCTTCGTTCCACTCGGCGAAGATCTTGTGCATCTCTTTGTTGGAAAGGCCCAAGAGCCGGCGCTGGATGTCATACACCTCGCAGATCAGCTGCATGTCACCATATTCGATGCCGTTGTGAACCATCTTCACGAAGTGACCGGCTCCGCCGCTGCCGACCCAGTCGCAGCAGGGAATCCCGTCGACATGGGCGCTGATCCCTTGAAGCATCGGCTTGAGGGCGGGCCAGGCTTTCTTCGAACCGCCGGGCATGATCGAGGGGCCGAGCAGGGCGCCCTCCTCACCGCCGGAAACGCCCGTTCCGATGTAGAGCAGGCCTTTGGACTCCACATAGGCGACTCGTCTCTCGGTGTCCTCCCAGTTGGAGTTCCCTCCGTCGATGATCGTATCGCCCGCCTCGAGCAGGGGAATCAACGATTCGATCATCTGATCGACCGGATCGCCCGCCTTGATCATCAGCATGATTTTTCGGGGCGATTGTACTTTGCTCACAAGCTCTTCAACGCTGTGAGCACCGATGATTGCCTTTCCTTTGGCTCGGGAAGCCAAAAAATTGTCAACCCGTTCGGTGTTTCGGTTGTAGACCGCGACACTGAAGCCTTTGGATTCCAAGTTCAGGACGAGGTTCTCGCCCATGACCGCCAATCCAATCAAGCCAATCTGTGCTTGTTTCATTGTACATTTCTCCTTATGTTATACGCGGCGCTTCGCTATGGAGGCGCGCATTCTGTTCAATTGTTCGATCCCCCGTTCATCCAGGAGCTCCATGACGTGGATGTACAAGAGGTCGATGATCGCCAAAGCAACGATCCGGGCGGAAAAGGACTCCGAGACCGCCCCGGAAGCACCTGTTTTGACCGTCAGGATGTAATCGGCGAGCCGGGCGAGCGGGGAGCGGGGGTTGCTTGTCAGCACCACGAGCTTCACCTGATTCGCTTTGAGCTCTTCAGCGAGGGCGATCGAGTCATAGCCGCTTCCGGTATGACTGATCAACAGGGCGACATCTTCCTTCGTTCCTTGGCTGGCCATCATCAGCTGAAGGTGGAAATCCGCCGCCCACTGGCAGTTGATTCCGGTCCGAACCAGTTTGTGCAGGGCGTCTTGGGCGACGATGTTCGATCCGCCGAGCCCCATCAGATAGACGTTTCGGGCGTTCGCCATCAACGTGGCGACTCCAAGGACCAAACCCCGATCAAGGGATTTCTGAGTTTCAAGCAGGCTTGCAATCGCGCTGTTGAAGACGGCGTCAAACCCGTCCGAGGCATCGATCACCTCCCGCTCAAAGAGCTGACTCGTCACGGGAACCGTTTCCCGGGCGAGGGCGATGCGGAAGCGTTGATAGCCGCTGTACCCGAGCTTCCGGGCGAAGCGGACCATCGTCGATTCGCTGATTCCGATCCGTTCGGCAAGTTCTTCAATGGAAGGATTCACGGACTCACGGGGATGCTCGAGGATGAAATCAGCGATTTGCTTCTCTTTCGCGCTCAAATCATCGTATCGCTCCTTGATCGTGAAGAGGGCGGAGATGTCGTGAATGCCATTTGCCATAGGTTTAGTATAGTATGAAATAAAAATTCATACAATGGCAAAAATATTCATATTTAATGATTCCTTCCTGAAAAACCGGGAAAACTCGGTCTAATTCAGAAAAATAAATTCAAAAATGGAAAAATAAACACAGATATGAAAAATACTTTCAGTTTTTCGCTCCATGCTTCCGCAGTAACTAACCAAAACTAGGTGAGCGTAGTTTTTTGTTTATAAGAAATTACGCTTCTTTTTTATCTTTTTCTATTGACTTTATATCGTAGGGTATAGTAGTATATATATGCAGAAATCTATGCTTTCGGGAGGTTCCATGGAACTGAAAGTCTTCACCAATCAGAAG
>Ga0208195_1000733_pt1 | contig 41317 bp, 36 predicted proteins | sample AD_UKC077_MetaG_FD_184441 | JGI IMG/M metagenome (GOLD analysis project Ga0208195, IMG submission 184441) | Active sludge microbial communities of municipal wastewater-treating anaerobic digesters from USA - AD_UKC077_MetaG (SPAdes) (version 2) | ecosystem: Engineered > Bioreactor > Anaerobic >... | reverse complement strand
AGATCGATTGCGATGACCCGGTATTCCCCGGGCAGACGGCGCACGAACCTGACCCAGTTGTCCTTGTCCGCTCCGAAACCGTGGAGCAGAACGATCGTCTCTCCAGTGCCCGTGCGCTCAAGGTAGGAGAAGGTGAGTCCCCCTGCCTGCAATGTTTTCGGCTGAAGCTTCGAGAGTCTGCGCTCGATGGACATGGAACACTCAAAGAGTGATTTCTGAAAAGAAGAACACCCGCACAGCAGACACACAGCACAAAGGACCGCAGCTGCCAGGAACCCTCTTCTGGACATGGTACCCCCCTATCAAAAGAAAATAATCCTTCTCATGAATGCCGCCGCTTCGTGATCACTGAACACTCTGCGGTCTGTTCTCAGCCGTTCCACCCCGGAATTGCGTGCGCAACCGGTGAAGAGGAGAAAAAGCTGCTCGCCGTGCGGACGAACGAGCCGGGGGTGGGAGGCTGCTTCCCTTCGAGGTAAATTCCCAGGGTCTTGATCCGGTCGACAGGCTCGATTGATTTGTCCGTATCGCAGCCGCCCCGTTTGTGAAATGCAATCACCCGCATGACCATGGTGTCCGTCACCATCCTCCTGATCTCGGTTTCATCCCGCAGGGCCATGATCTCCTTCCTGATCCGGTCCTGATTCCGCTCGATAAATGTCTTTATCCGTTCGTCTTCTCCCTGCATGGACAGAAGGATCCTGGCAATGGCGAGGGCGAGCAGTGATGCATCGTCCTGTTCATAGCGCTGAACGTATTTGACGTAAAGGCGCCCAAAGATCCCCGCAAATACCTGTTTTTCGGCCCGGAAGAGATCCTCGTTCGACGGTATGACATGCTTTCGGTGCATTGATGCAGTGTTCTCCTCTTATCGCTCAATATTCATGCAACAATGTAGACAAGACTGGAAGCGATGGCAACTGCATTTCATTCGACTCTCACACGAAAGCCTGTTCAGTACGCCTGTCGAACGGAGCGTGATGCCCCTATAATAAGTGATGTGAACCACGCACGGCTGACAGGACGGGCATGAAAGACGGTCTTGCTGTCCGTGCCTCAGGTGAAGCCAGAACACAGGAAAGGAACAGCAGTGGGAAAGAATGTCGAACATATACTCAGCTTCATCAGCGGCGTATCGCCGTTGAAGCCGGAGCGGAATACCGATGCAGCGGAAGTCAGAGAGGATGTCGAGTTGCTCGATGCATATTCCAGGGCTGTGATATCGGTGGTGGACCATGTAGGTCCCTCGGTGGTGAGCGTGTCTGCGGGGATCAGGAAGGAGAGGGCCGCGATGATGGAGCCTCAGGGCTCGGGTTCGGGCGTCCTCCTTACCCCTGACGGATACGCATTGACCAATGACCATGTGGTGAATGACGCACGTCACTTTCAGATTACCCTCACCGACGGGACGAGCACCACCGCATCCCTGGTAGGGAGCGACCCGGCGACGGACCTGGCCGTGATCAGGGCCGACGGCTCGAACCTCCCGTACTCAACGCTTGGAGACTCGTCACAGCTGCGGGCCGGCCAGCTGGTGATCGCCATGGGCAACCCGTTCGGCTTCCAGTCCACCGTATCCACCGGCGTGGTGAGCGCTCTGGGAAGAACGCTTCGCAGCCGGGACGGCAGACTCATTGAGAACATTATCCAGCACACCGCCCCTCTGAATCCCGGTAATTCCGGGGGTCCGCTCCTGGACTCCGCCGGTCGGGTCGTGGGAATAAATACGGCCATCATATTCATGGCACAGGGGATCGGTTTCACCATCCCTTCGAACACCGCCAGATGGGTATTTTCCCAGATTCTGACCCATGGAAGGGTCCGGCGGGCATATCTCGGAATAGCCGGCAGGTCCCGGCCCATCGGCCGCAAGCTTGCACGGTATCACGGACTGTCCGGAGAGAGCGCCGTGGAGATCATTTCCATCGAGCCCGATGGCCCCGCAAGAAAAGCGGGCCTCCACATCGGGGATGTGATCATCTCATCGAACGGGGTGCGGGTGGAAAGCATTGATGACCTCCACCGCTTTCTCTCTGAATGGCCTGTGGGCGATCCGGTCAGGCTGGGCGTTCTCAGGCGTGCGGAGATGCTGGACGTCGAGCTGATCCCGGCAGAGGCCGACACCAGCCGGTAATGGAATTCACGGCGGGCCCTCCGGTGTTACAGCTGGAGAGGCTCTCCGCCTGCCGGGGAAAACCTCTTGGTTTCCGGGGCGTTCCCGACCTCTTCTTCAGGGGTGAAACGTGCATGAATAATCACTCTTGAGATTCTGGCTGCATGTGGTATAGCCCCTTCTCCAGAGGATGCGTATGGATTTTTCAGCCCTGTGGAGTGCGGATGTTTATGCATGGTGTATACTTCCGGTCCTGATTTTCCTCGCAAGGATTCTGGATGTGAGCCTGGGCACCATCAGGATCATTTTCATCTCTCGTGATCTCAAGTACTTTGCCCCGTTCATCGGCTTTTTCGAGGTCCTGATCTGGCTTCTGGTCATCCGCCAGATCATGCTCAGCGAGGGCAATAACGTGATCTGTCTCATCGCATATGCCGCCGGTTTCGCCAGTGGAACTTTTGTGGGCATGTATCTCGAGAACGTACTGTCCTTCGGGAGGGTGCTGATCCGGATCATCACCCGCAAGGAAGCGGGCGACCTCGTGGAATATCTGAAGGAGTCCGGCTACGGCCTCACGTGCGTGAATGCGACAGGGGCTACCGGGCCGGTCAAGCTGGTGTTCTCCGTAGTGGAGCGCCATGACATACCGAATATCGTAAGCATTATCAAGCGCTTCAATCCGAACGCCTTCTACACCATCGAAGACGTGCGGTTCGTGAGTGAAAATGTTCTGCCGTTTCGGATCAAGGAATCGAGGATGCTCATCTCGGCTCTCTTCCAGCGGAGGACAGCCAAATAGCCGTTCGTTTTACCCTCTCTGCTTCAGCCGGCCGGCAGGCCTGCCCGCCAGCGTCCCGCCGAGCGGAAGTGACGGTCCGGAGCAGGAAGGTTTTATCGGGAGAGACCTTTTTCCAAGCAGATATTGGTATATTTGATCTTGACAGCTCGGGTGCGATAGTCACTTACTGATGAATGCTCTCATGTCCGAGCCCGGCAGGGCAGGGACATCGCGGTTTTGAGCCGCGGTATCCCGATGCCGTCTTCAACGGCGGCCGGTCATATCCGGGGGCCTTTCCGGCGTGCCGGTGAAAGAGCGGGCGGGGAGACGATCGATCTCACGAAGGAGGTATAGTCAGAGCCGCATCCTTATCCGGAAGCGGCACAGGGCTTCACTCCCCGATATGTCCGCTCAATAGCGGGAGAGCGAATATGAACTACGTTGATGGAGGCTGTATGAAACTGGACCATCTCTTTTCGCCCTTTACCCTCAAGGGCATGACACTGAAGAACCGTGCCGTCATGCCTGCCATGGGCACCGGGTACGCCGGCCCCGACGGAACGGTAACGGATCGTCTCCTGTCGTATCTTGCCAGGCGGGCTGTAGGCGGAACCGGCATGATCATCACCGAGGTGTGCGCCGTGGACACCCGCGGCAAGGGGTTCCCCAACGAGCTCGGCGCCTGGAGTGACGAGCTCGTCCCCTCCCTGGCGCGTATCCCGGAGGCCCTGCACCGCTTCGGTGCAAAGGCCGTGCTCCAGCTCCACCATGCGGGCAGGGAGACCTTCCCGGTAGCGGCGGGCGGCATGCCGGAGGCCCCTTCTGCCATCCCGAGCGCGATTCTCGGCCAGCCTTGCGAGGAGATGAGCATCGCGCGCATCGCCGAGGTGGTTGAGGCCTTTGGAAAGGCGGCCGGAAGGGCGAAGAGGGCGGGGTTCGATTCCGTGGAGATCCACGGGGCGCACGGCTATCTCCTTACCCAGTTTCTCTCGCCTTTTTCGAATCAGAGAACAGATGCCTATGGCGGGTCTGAGGAGAACAGGTCCCGCTTCGTGCTGGAGGTCATCGAGTCCGTCCGGGCGGCGGTCGGGCCGGATTATCCGGTGATTATCCGCGTATCGTCCGACGAGCTGATCAGGGGCGGATATGATCTGGAATTCATGAAAAGACTGTCTCCCCGCCTGGTCTCAGCCGGCGTGGATGCCATCCATGTATCCCTGGGTGTCTATTCCACGCCCGGGAACTTGAGTATCGCGTCCATGGACACGGACCCCGGGTTTAACCTTTTCCGCGCCAGGGCCGTCCGCGATGCCTCGGGCGTCCCGGTCATCGCGGTGGGAAGGATCAGGCCGGATATGGCGGATGAGGCCATCGCCCGGGGCGATGCCGACCTCGTCGCCTTCGGCAGGCAGCACCTGTGCGACCCTGATTTCATCGGCAAGCTCGAGCGGGGAAACATCGACGACATCCGCTGGTGCGTTTCCTGCAATCAGGGATGCATCGAGCGGCTGAGCTTTGAGATGAAATCGGCGACCTGCACCTTCAACCCTGTCTGCGGCCGGGAATTCAAGGAAGACAAGCCGCCCGCAGGCATCGGGTATACGGCGGACTCCCTCTCCGCCGGAAAAGGCGGCACCCCGCGGCCGGCAGCAAACGGCGGAAAGGTGTGGGTCATCGGCGCCGGCCCGGCCGGTCTCTCGGCGGCCCTGTCCGCCTCAGAGCGCGGATTCGCGGTTGAGGTTTTCGAGAAGGAGGACTCGCCCGGAGGACAGATCAGGTCCGCAAGCAGGCCTCCTCGCAAGGAAGCGTTCATGGACTGGGTGAGCTGGGCCGTGAGGAGGCTCCACACGCGCGGTGTCCCTATCCGCTTCAGCGAAGAAGTGACGAGGGAAAGGCTGCGGAAGGAGAGGCCCGACGCCGTGATTCTCGCCAGCGGAGCGATGCCCGCTGTCGCCGGGATACCGGGCATCGACTCGGATCACGTCTTTGACGCCCGGGACGTGCTTCTGGGCAGGGTGGAGCCCAAAAGTCCGGCCGTGATCCTGGGCGCGGGCTATGTGGGCATGGAGACCGCTGACTTCCTCATCGCAGGAGGTGTGCAGGTAACGGTCCTGGAGATGCAGACCGTCCCGCCCGTGGGCAAATTCACCGCCCACGGATACTGGCTGCACAAGAGGATCAGGGAAGGCGGAGGCAGGCTGATGCTCGGGGCCTGCGTCACGGGCATTGAGCCCGATGCCGTCTCTTTCGTCCAGAGAGGCCGGAATCTCCGAGAGCCGGCCGCCATGGTGGTGACCGCCATGGGAGCACGGTCCGAGAACGGGCTGGAGGAGGTCCTCACAGAGCTGGGAATCCCCTGCCGGGTTGTCGGCGATGCCAGGAGCCCCAGACGCCTTCTGGAAGCGATCCACGAAGGGCACAAGGCAGGATGCGAGCTCTGAAGGAACGCCGCTGAGATCCCCTGTCGCCCCGCTGCCGCCCGTCTTTCATAAGTTCAAGCGGCGGTCCGTGCCATATTGTCATGTGTCAATTGTTCTCTTGCTGTGCTATGGGGAGGGTGCCGTCTTCATCGATGCGCAGTGAAAGGTTTCTGCCGTGAGACAGAGAGCCGCGGGCAGGGTGAAGGGCGGATTTGTCATACGTGCATCACGGGTGTGGGTTTTCGCACGATGTCTCTGAGCAGAATGCCCCGAAGAGGAGGGTGGAGAGCGGAAATGCCCTGGACAAAAACACAGGAGGCACAGGGTAAGAGGGTTACCTGGGCAGGGGTTGCGGTCAATACCGTGCTCATTGCCGTGAAGTTTTCGGCCGGAGTTTTCGGCTACAGCCAGGCCCTCATCGCGGATGCGGTCCACTCGGTTTCCGATCTTTTCACCGATTTTGTCGTGCTTCTGGGCCTCAAGCTCGGCAGGAAGCCTCCTGACGAGTCCCACCATTTCGGCCACGGCAGGATCGAGACCATGGCTTCGGCCGTGGTAGGCTTTGCTCTCATCGCGGTGGCGGCCGGCATCGGGTTGAGCGCGGCCTCGGACATCTACAATCACACAGAGCGGAACCCGACCTGGCTCGCCATAGCAGCCGCGGCCTTCTCCATCCTGGTCAAGGAAATACTCTATCAGTACACGGTCATGGTGGGCAGACGCATTCACAGCCAGGCTGTGATCGCCAATGCATGGCATCACCGATCCGATGCGCTCTCGTCAGTGGCCGTGCTCATCGGAGTGACCGGGGCTCAGCTCAGGCCCGGGTGGCATATTCTGGACGCCTACGCCGCATTGCTCGTCTCCCTGTTCATCATCAAGGTCGGGATCGACGTGCTCTGGGGCGCTCTGAGAGAGTTCGCTGACACGGCACCCCGGCCTGAGGTGATGGACAGAATCCGGGAGTGCATACAGGGCGTCGAGGGGGTGAGGGGGATCCACGACCTCAGGGTGAGATCGACGGGCGGTATTCTGGAGATTCAGGTGCACCTGGAGGTGGACAGGACTCTGAGCATTGCTGAAGGCCACTTCATCATAAACCAGGCCAGAGAATATCTGAGAGCTCACGTGGAGGATATCGGCGAGATCACCGTGCATCTCGACCCGGTATGAAACGATCTCCTGCTCCGAGGTGTTACGGCCCCCGCCTGAGATAAATCCCGTTACAGGGCGCAGATCTCCCGGAACTCGACTTTGCCTGCGAGCGCCGGTTCGACCCTGTTACGCAGGTCTAATGAAAAGCGGATGCACACTCCGCAGTCGGAGCTGATGTGCCTGGGCACCGGGATCACCTTGTGGGGGATTTCCTGCCTTTTCAGGATCTTTTCGGCGAGCAGGGTGGAGCTCACCGAATCGAAGAGCATGACGCAGTAATCGGCCCCTTTCATATCTGGACGATCTTCCCTGCTCCGAGCATGGTCTCAGTAATGTCATACATGTTGGAGATCTGCCCCACGGCAAGCTTGTCCCTGATCTCGAAAAACCCAAGGCATGTCCCGCACACCAGGATGCGCACCCCCTCGTTGCAAAGCGCCCGAAGGTCTTCCAGTACCGCCGATCCCTGGACGGCCAGCCTGACGCCCGTATTGAAGATGATGACGGTCTCCGGCCTTCGCGAGGCCTCGCCCAGGGTGTGAATGAAGCTCCTCATGAGCACCTCTCCCAGCTCGTCGTCGCCCCTGCCCATCCGATCCGACGAGATGACCAGGACGATGGGCCCCGAGGCGGGATACGGCGGCGCTTCGGGTGAGACTTCGGCGGACACGGGTTTCTCGATGAACAGCAGGGAATCTTCTCCTCTGCGCTCGAGGCGGACCCGGCACTTCATGCTCAGGGCAAAGCGCTTGACATTCTCTTCGGCAGTCCTGCTGTCCACGATGACCGTGATCTCGCCGGACTCTTCCAAGGCCTTCTTCGTCAGCAGGACGGGCTCCGGACAGGCCCTGCCTCGAGCGTCCACTTCTCTCGTCACTTACCCGCTCCTTTTCTTCCGCGTGCGGCAATGGCGGCAACCGCATCCGCGGCATAGTCGATGTCTTCGCGTGTCGTGAAAAACCCGGCGCTGAAGCGCACAGTTCCTTCGGGAAACGTGCCGATGGCCCTGTGGGCGGACGGCGCGCAATGCAGGCCGGGGCGCGACATGACACCGTATTCTTCGTCCAGGGCGAACGAGACATCCGAAGGACTCATTCCGTCCACGGCAAACGACACCACCGCGGTCTGGCGGTCCGGGTCCTTCACCCCGTACACCCGCACGCCGTCGATCGATTCGAGCCTCTCAAGCAACCGGGCGGTGAGAGACTTTTCATGGCGGCGCACAGCATCGATCCCTACTCCGGACACGAAGCCGATCCCTGCGTGAAGGCCCGCAATGCCGATCGTGTTGGGAGTTCCGGATTCATATTTGTCCGGGAGAAAATCGGGCTGCACCTCGAACTCGGACCTGCTGCCCGTGCCCCCGTGTATGAGCGGGCCGATCGCATGCTCGAGTCCGCCGCCGATGACGAGCCCCCCGGTTCCCTGGGGGCCGTACAGGCTCTTGTGGCCGGTAAAGGCGAGCAGATCGATGTGCATGGCTTCGATATCGATGGGAACGGCCCCGGCGGTCTGGGCTGCGTCCACGCACAGGGGAATACCCCGTTCGCGGGCGATCGCCGCGATCTCGGCGATCGGCATGATGGTGCCGGTCACGTTGGATGCATGGGTGATCACGATGAGCCTGGTATCCGGCCTGATGAGAGGGACGACATCTCCGGGATCGAGCTCGCCGCCGCCGGAGCAGGGGGCCACGCTGAAGTCCGCTCCGCTGGACCGGGCGGCGTTCAGCGGCCGCATCACCGAGTTGTGCTCCATCCCGGTGACCACCGCGTGACCGCCTTCTCCAAGCAGACCGGAGATCACTATGTTGAGCGCTTCTGTGGCGTTTTTCGTGAATATGACTCTGAGAACGTCAGGGACTCCGAAGAGTTTGGCCACAGCCTGACGCGCGTCGATGAGCACCCGCCCCGCGTCCACGGAGCGCGTATGCCCGGATCTCCCCGGGCTGGCCCCGATGAAACGGTTGTATTTCACCATGGCTTCCATCATACCGGGAGGCTTGGGCCATGAGGTCGCTGCATTGTCGAGATACACTGTCTTTTTCACGTGCCGCCGGACCTTTTCCCTGCTTCATCTGCAGATGCCCGAGAAATCAGGAATCCACACTGTTGTCTCTGGGGTAGTTCATGATCCGGCGTAAGTCAAATGCGAAGAATGCATGGAAGAGGCGCAGTCATGCCTTGAGTGAATAGGCATCCGGGCATGAGTAAACGTTTGCAGACCAGGCCGTTTTCGGTCCATTCAGGGCCGGATCAGAACTCATAGGATATGCGTGATGCCCGGACGGATCGCCTCACTGAGCTCTCCGGGATTCGATCATTTCCAGGAGCGCCTCCAGCCTCGTGAAGGCCGTCTCCTCGCTGTACTTGCGCACATCCGCATGATCCACATCGATCATGATGCAGGGAATCCCGAGCTCTTCCCGGATGTGTCTCATCTGGTCCATCTGCATCAGGGAGTAGACCTTGCAGCTGCGGTTGCTGGCGAAGATCACCCCGTCGATGGCGTTCTTCGCAATGACCTCCTTCATGGCCTTTCCCCTCAGGTTGAGGCCGTGGGGGCAGACGGAGAAGTTCTGCAGCCTCGCGAGCCAGACAAGAGGATCTCCCCCGTCGAACATGTACGGGTCGTACCGCCCTTCGAGGGCTCCGATGCAGTAGGTGTAGCTCGCCGAAGTGATGTTGGCGCCCAGGTCTGCGAGCCTGCCGGACATCTTCCTCAGCTGGTGCCAGGGTGCGATGTTGTCCCACAGGAGCCGGTATTTCTCGCCTGGGACCGGGAAGATGCCGGATTTGACCTGCTCTTCGGTTTCGTCCGCGAGCATGCGGTAGTGGTCGAGGAGCTGCCGCGACCCGCGGGAGGTGAGAATGGGAGCCATCTGTACGAACGAGTCGAAGGCGGTGATGCCCGAAGGCCGGTGTGCGGCGAAGCTCAAAAAACGCTTCCACTCCTTCAGCGCCTCGCTGGAGAGCTTCACCGACTCCCTGGCCTTCTCGATGTCGAATTTCTGGCCGCTCATCTCTTCAATCGTGCGGATGAGCGTTCCGAACTGGTCCATAATGTACCTGAAGTCGCTCTCCTTCTGGTCTTCGTAGCAGAACGGGATGTCCAGCACCAGGTGCGGCACGTTCCATGCGCGGTGATAAACGTCGAACCACTTCACCAAGAGCGAGCAGTTGTTGTTGTTACTGACGAGAAGGTTCGGGCGGGGCAGGCCGAAAGTGGGGGAGTCCTTTCCTCCGTCGAATGCAGTGCCGATGTCGATCCTCGCATAGGAGCACAGGTCGGTCGAGTACCCGAAACCCTCGGCCTTCTCGCACAGGATCCGGCCCGCCCCCTTGCCCGCGCACAGGGCCGCGTGGCTTTCCGGCACGGCGTAGACTACATTCTCGAAGCCGTTGAACAGCTCGGCGGGTACGATGATGGCGATCCATACCACGAAGGCCCCCTCGGAGGCCCTGCGGTGAAGGGTGAGATAGTCGTTCGCGATAATGCCGCTCAGGCGTTTGCCCGATGTGTTCTTTTGGAACTTTCCCGGTGATTTTTCAGAAGACATCTTCACGCCTCCTTGCACTGTCTGCCCTGGCAGAGCATCTCGGAAAACGCCTCGATCCTCGTCCGGTAGGCGTCGAGGTTGAGGATGTCATCCATGCTCATCTCGAGCTGAAGCACCTGGACGCCCTCCTTCCTGAGCATCTTTTCCATCTCGGGGATCTCGAAGTACTCGTACTCGCAGAACTTCTCGCCGATGAATATGAACCCCTTCACGTCTCTTTCCCTCACCATCCGCCTGATGGTGTCGACTCTCCGGTCCGCTGAGGGAAGGATCGTGGTGCAGGGATAATGGTTCCGGTAGAAGTCTTCATAATATGTCTCCGGATCACCTGTTTCTGCAGGCTGGTATGCATAGGAACGCTTCAGTGCTGCGATATCGTTTGCAGCCACCCTGAGCCCGAAGTGCTCGAGAGTTTCCAGAAGAATCATCGGGGGAGGCAGGATGCCGCTGAGCATGACTCCAGGACGCTCACCTCCTCCATCCCGTCCCCCGGCCGATTGGATTGAGCTCTCGAGGGCCGCGATGTGGTCCTCCACCGGCATCCGGCTCCCTGCAAGAATGATCCCTGCGCAATCCGCGAAGTTGAAGCGGCCTTCTGCAGCCGCTTTTTCGAGCTCGCCGCACAGCCGGCGCCGCCTGCTGTAGAGACCGACGCTCTTGAGGAATCTCTCCTGAGAGAACGGCTTTCCGGTGAACGCCTCCAGCTCTCTGACGAGCAGGCGGATCCTGTCTTTCAGATACGATGCCGCATACGGCCTCTCGAGCGGGACTGCCGGTATATGCATCCTGAACAGAGGAAGCTCGCGTCCGTCTCTGATCAACGCTGCCTGGAGGATCTCCGGCAGGTTTCTCAGAGTGTCGCACGCATTGTACATGAAGAGTGCATCCAGGAGCTCATATCCCCGGGAGATCACCAGCTCGCTCAGACACCGTGCCACTCCGCAGGCATATGGCTGGAGGTGCCTGTCGCTCAGGGTCAGGCTTGTGATGTCTTCTCTCATGCCCCAGAGCACCACAGGCGTGAGGCCGAACGAGTGGAGCAGCTCCAGGGGAGGGTAGAGGGGAAAGCACCCCACGAGGGTGTGTCCTTGTGCCTTGAGGTCTTCCAGGCAAGCCGGGAATCCTTTCATCCGCATGTCCTCTTCTCGTTTATTCACGGCCGTACATGCTCGCCAGATTCAGATGGACAGAGCCGGCCGGGCAAGTGTTCAATGTTATTCCGAGTATATAACAGAATGTTATATCAGAGAAAAGGGACAATACCGTGAGAGGAGAACTTTGCCTGCGTGCCGAGATCGCCTGCTCCGGATCGCGCATGCAGATCCGGTCTTCCCGCTGCTGTACAGAGATCAGGGCGGAGGTGATCTGCGTTCCTCCAGCTCGAAAATCATGGTGACCGATTTTTCGTAGAGCTTGTCATGCAGCAGCGCCTCTGCCGGGAACATTTCCTCCATGACGATGGTGTGTCTCAGGGGTTCATAGCCGTCTTTCGACACCCAGATGGTGTAGGATGTCTGTCCTCGATAACTCGAATCCCTGATGAAATAATGTCTGCTGCCGTCCACAGGAGAAGTGACGATCTGCTTCTGCCCGGTGATGACCGGTGCGGCTTCAACGACTACTGTGCAAGGGGTGACCCCCATGAGCTCTTCTCCCAGGTATACCTGAGCTCCATCCGGCTTTGATTGCACCTGCACGGAGAGCTTCAGCCGGCAGTACCCTCTGAAATCGCACCAGGGGTTCCACGCTTCTTCATCGGTTGTGGCGCACCCCGGCGCGATCACGACCGCCAGTATCAGGAAAAACACATTCACCTTCATGGGTTCATTTGTCCTGTATGCAGGGAGATAATGAATGCCCTGTGTCATATGCAAAACAGGCGATACCTGAACATATCTTAGGATTTAGAGTAGGGGGCAGGTGAAGAAAATCAATACGGCAACACCAGAGCCGAGGCCTGCTGTGAAGAGAGCAAAGGGGTCGGAAGACCTGGTGCGTCTCTGCAGAGGCGGCGGCTGTCTCTGGCACAGACCTGAAAAAAAGTGTATATTGACCTCTGATTTTCATCAGATTGAATCTGAAAGGATGGGGCTCATGGATGAGATCTACAGACGTTTGAGGGCGCGGCTGGATGCCATGGCAACCGGATATCCAGTAACGCCGAGCGGGGTGGAGCTTGCGCTGCTGAAAAAAATCTTCAGCCCCCTGGACGCTTCCCTGTTCATGGAAATGACCGATGTCCCGGAAACACCCGGGCAGGTGGCTGCGCGCATCGGGGCGGATGCGCGGCAGGTTGCTCTCCGTCTGGAGGACATGGCTTCACGGGGGCTCCTTTTCAGACTCAGGAGCCCGGGTGGTCCCCTGTATCTGGCTGTGCCCTTTATCGTAGGGATCTATGAGTTTCAGGTCAAATCCCTGGATGCCTCGCTGCTGCAAAGCGTATCGGAATACTACCTCGCAGGTCTCGGCCAGTCGTTCCACGCCACCAGGATCCCACACTTGCGCACGGTGCCCGTGGACACGGGCATGGTTTCCTCGTGGCCCATCGCCCCGTACGACGATGCGCTGAGCATCGTGGAGAAGAAGCAGACCATAGCAGTGGCCGAATGTCTATGCCGCAAGGCGGTGAGAATGTACGGGAAAGGCTGCGCCCATCCCCTGGAAACCTGCCTTCAGTTCGATGCCTTCGCCGAATACTATATCGACAACCATATGGCGCGGCCAATCAGCACAGACGAGGCGGTCGCCATCCTCAAGGCCAACGATGAGGCAGGCCTCGTGATCCAGGCCCTGAACTCGCGGAACGTGGAGGCCATGTGTGCGTGCTGCGGCTGCTGCTGCGGCATGCTCATCTCGCTGAAGCTTTTTCCCGCGCCAGCGAGAGAGGTCAAGAGCAATTACACCTGCATGAGCGAACCGGAGTTCTGCACCGGGTGCGGAACCTGCGTCGTGCGGTGTCCGGTTGGAGCCGTCCGGGTGAAAGAGGGCAGGGCGGCTACGAAGCAGGAGCGGTGCATCGGGTGCGGTCTGTGCGTCAGCACGTGCAACGAGCAGATCCGCCTGCTCGTGAAAAAGCCATCGGACAAGCTCTACCAGCCCCCGGAGAGCCTCCTGGAGACATTCCGTCAGATGAGCGCGGAGCGCGGCACGGCTGACAAACGGGAATAACCGCTGAGCGGTTCTGTACGCAGGCGTTTCCGACTGTTTTGAAGTGATTCGGGAGAAACCCCGGCCATTGGGTTTCTCCCGAATGAGAGGAAGAAATTGCTGCTAAATACTCAAACGTTTATTCAGGCTTCTTATAGTGATCCGCGAGCCACCGAGGGCAGTGGGTTTCGCACCATGCTCTCGAACACCAGCCGGTGGTCATGGCCTGGAAAGTTCCCGGGTTTCCGATAGTGCCCAGGTAGAGATGCACCACGAAGAACGACCCGATCACCAGGGCGCTCAGCGCATGGAGCGCATATGACCATCGTGCCACGGCAACCGGGAAGGCAAGCGGGTTCCACATGACAAGGCCCGTGAGCACGATGAGAACACCGAAAACGACCACGAACCAGAAAAAGAGTTTCTGGCCGGCGTTGTACTTGTAAACCGGCGGCAGGCTGCTCGTCTTCCAGAGGTATCCCCCGCCCTGTTTGATCCACTGTGCGTCGTCGGGCTCGAAGGCGCAGTCCTTTCTCCACATGGTGTACGCGTATACCAACGCGAAGCCGAACACGACCCCGGAGAAGATATGCATCCACTTGAGGGCATACAGCCCGCCCAGAAGCGAGGGTATGAAGCCCCAGGTGCGGAACATGAACCCGAGGCCTGTAAACAGACAGAAGAGGCAGCTCCCGGCGAGCAGCCAGTGAGAGATCCGCTCGATGGGGTCCGTTACCCGTACCATATCCCGAATTGTATCAGACATCGTGCTCGCCTCCTTCCTTCTTTTCGTGGACCTCGTGCGGGCCTTTGATCAGGTAGTGAAGCGCCGCCATTCCGGCCACCGCTCCCATGCCGATGAGGGTAAAGGGCTTGAAAAGGTTTTTCCACAGGATGACGGAAGCGGGCACCTTGGGGTTTGAAGGCAGCTTGTCATAGGCGGCTGGATTCTCGGAAAGGATGTACATTACGTGAGTGCCGCCCACGAATTTGTCGCCGTACACTGTCGCCTTGCCGTCCAGCTTAGCGACGCGGTTGTATGCGGCTTCGATCATGGCCTTCTTTTCCCCGATGGTGATGGCCCCGGTGGGGCAGGACAGAACGCATGCCGGCTTCTGACCCTCATGCAACCGGGTGTAGCACAGGTCGCACTTGTAGATTTTGTCCGTGGCCTGGTTATACCGCGGGATATCGAAGGGGCATGCTGAGACGCAGGCCTTGCATCCGATGCACGCACTGCGGTTCAGGGCGACCGTGCCGTAGTCGGTATGATACAGCGCACCGCTCGGGCAGACCTTGATGCATGCGGCCTCGGTGCAGTGCATGCACCCGTCCTTTCGGAAGAGCCACTTGAAATCTCCGTTCTTGTCCGCGTACTCCTGGAAGCGGATCAGCGTCCAAGTGTTCCACTGCAGGTCGGGAGGATTCTGATATGAACCGAAATTCCTGGTCCTGGACGCGGGCATCTCGTTCCACTGCTTGCAAGCCACCTGGCATCCTCGGCAGGCAGTGCACCGCGTGGTGTCGATCAGTTTGACATATTCTGTTTTCTTCATGGCCTGCCTCCTATAGCCTGGTCACGTTGACCATGAACGCCTTGTACTCGGGACAGAAGGTATTGGCGTCTCCAACGCTCGGTGTGAGGAAGTTTGTGCTGTCGCTTCCGTCTTCCGGATAGAGCCAGCCGTAATTGAAGGGCATCCCCACCTGGTGGACGGTCCTGCCTTCGATGGTAAACGGCCTGAAGCGCTTGGTGACCATGGCGATGCACTTGGCCTCGCCCCGGGCCGAGGATACCTTCACCTTCGAGCCGTTTGCGATCTCAAGCTCCCTGGCGAGCTCTTCGCCGATTTCTACGTAAAGCTCGGGCTGCATCTCCAGCAGCCACGCCTGCCAGCGGGTGAGCGCGCCCGAACACCAGTGCTCGGTGCAGGAGTAGGTCGTGCATACATAGGGGAATTTCTCGCTGGCATTCGCCACCTGATCGAGGTCGCTTGAGAAGATCTCGATGGTCGGGTTGATCAGCTGGCTCGACAGGGGGTTTTTGGCGAGCGGGCCTTCGAGCGGCTCGTAATGCTCCGGGAACGGGCCTTCCGCCATAGCCGGGCCGAACAGCGATGCCACGCCGTCCGACTTCATGATGAAGGGGTACTTGCCCTTCTCCTTGTCCGCCATGGGCGGCCATGGCCCATCGGGAACATCGCCCACCCATTTCTCGCCGGTCCACTCCAGGAGCTTGCGCTTGGGGTTATATGGCCTGCCGTAGATGTCGCACGAGGCGCGGTTGTAGATGATCCGGCGGTTGACCGGCCATGCGAACGACCAGTTGGGATAGAGACCAAGACCGGTCGGGTCGTCCTTGCCTCGGCGGGCCATTTTGTTCTCGCCGTCAGCACCGAAGCTGCCCGACATGATCCAGTTGCCGCACGAGGTGGAGCCGTCGCTCCTGAGCATGCCGAAGGTCGGTACAAGGCCGCCCTTCTTGAAGAGCTTCTTCTCGCCGGCGTCGACGACCTCCACATCGGCCTCCCAGTGGCCATTGATCTGTTTTGCGACCTTGAGCACGTCCATGTTGCCCTGACGGTCCTTGTAATCCCACTTCAGGTTCAGGATCGATTCCGCATTCGGGCCGCCTTCCTTTGCATAGAGGGCCTTGATCGCATCCATCATCCGAATCTGGATATCGCCGCACGATATGGCGTCTCCGGGAGGCGTAGCCGCCTTGTACTTCCACTGCACCCATCTGCCGCTGTTGCTCTGGCTGCCTTCCTTTTCCATGGTGGCCGCAGCCGGCAGCAGGAACACCTCGGTCTTGATCTGTTTGGGGTCGACGCCGGGGCCGAACCAGAAGGAAGCGGTCTCGTTGTCGAAGATGTTTGCGCACACGAGCCAGTCGAGCTTTTCGAGCGCCTTCCTGGTCTTGTTCGTGTTCGGAGAGCTCACCGCAGGGTCGGTCCCATAGGCGAAGAGACCCTTTATCCCGCCTTCGTACATCCGGTCGAAGAGATGCAGCTGCGAATAATGCTTCCCGTCGTCGAGCTTGGGCAGCCACGAATAGCCAAAGCCGTTCTCGGGTGTCGCCGCATCGCCGTAGAGGGACTTGAGCCAGCTCACGAAGAAGTTGGGATAATTCTGATAGTAGTTCGCCGACTGCGGGTCATTGCTCGTAGGTGTGTTCTTCTTGAGATACTCTTCCAGCTTGGCCAGAGAGGCGTTGGGCATCTTCAGATAGCCGGGCAGGTTACCGTACAGGATGCAGTGATCCGTGGAGCCCTGTACGTTGGGCTCGCCCCGAAGCGCGTTGATGCCGCCGCCAGCGATGCCCATATTGCCCAGAAGGAGCTGAATGATGGCCATGGTCCGGATGTTCTGGCTCCCGGAAGTATGGTGAGTCCACCCGAGTGCATAGCACTCCGTTCCGGCCTTGTCCGGAGCTCCGGTGGCGCTGTACTCCTCATACACCTTCAGGAGATTTTCCTTGGAGACGCCGGTGATGCTCGAGACCTTGTCCAGGGTGTAGCGGGAGTAGTGCCGCTTCAGGAGCTGGAACACACACTGCGGGTGCTTCAGGGTCGGGTCCTTGAGCGGGACGCCGTTTTCGTCCTTCTGGAATGTCCAGGTGTCCTTGTTGTACGTGCGCTTCTTCGCGTCATATCCCGAGAACAGGCCGTCCTTGAAGGAGAAGTCCGGGTTCACGAGGAACGAGGCGTTGGTATAGTTCACCACATAGTCGCGGAAGAATTTGTTGCCCTCGATAATGTAGTTGATCATGCCCCCCAAAAAGGCGATGTCCGTGCCCGAGCGGATCGGAACGTGGTAATCGCACCGGGCCGAGGTCCTGGTGTAGCGGGGGTCTACGTGAATGACGCGGGCGCCCGCGTCTTTCGCACGCATGATCCATTTGAACGCGATGGGATGGTTCTCCGCCGCGTTGCTGCCCATGATAAGGATAACATCACTGTTTTTCAGATCGATATAGTGGTTCGTCATCGAACCCCTGCCAAACGACTCTCCCAGAGCCGCTACGGAGGGGCTGTGTCAAACCCTTGCCTGGTGATCGATATACACCAGGCCCATCGCCCTCACTGACTGGCTGATGAGCCAGCATTCTTCATTGTCGATATTGGAGCTGCCCAGATGCGCGATGGACTCGGTGCGGTTGACCAGCTGGCCTTTTTCGTTCGTAACGACGAAGTCCTTGTCGCGGGTATCTTTGACAAGGCGGGCGATACGCGAAAAGGCCCAGTCCCAGTCCTTCTCTTCCCACTTGTCGCTGTAGGGCGCCCGGTACCGAATCTTTGTGAGGCGGTGCTTGTTTGCCTCGGTCAGATCGAAGAATCCGGCCCCCTTCGCGCAGAGGGAGCCTTCGTTTATGGGATTCTCGGGGTCCCCCTCGATGTTGATGATCTTGCCCGTCATGCTGTCGACGCTGCATATCAGGCCGCAACCGACAGAGCAGTATGCGCAGACCGTGGTATACTGCTTCGCCGTTTTGATGCGATGCATCTTGTTCAGCTCGTCGGCATACGCATTCACCGGCTTGAAGTTCAACCCCAGCGCGGATGATGCACCAACAACGCCGGAGAGCTTCAGAAAGCCTCTTCGTGTTACTTCCATCAAACCCCTCCTTCCATTATGTGCTGAGATATATATACCCTAATGTGCATAATAAAAACTATTCGAAACCATTGTCAATGCATAAATGAGAATGATCGTGAATATAATCTGTTAGTTGTGTTATTGGTAACATATAAATCGCTAAGCATCGAATGACACTGGATTTCCCTGAATGGCTGTTCATTCGGAAAATGCCCGGCTGAGAGCCAGGGTTGTTTTCTTCTCTTCTTCCTTTCCCCTCGGGAGAGATGGAACAGAAGTAGGGGGAGATCACATAGCTTTCTTTGTCCCTCGCTGCTTAGCCTCGGGAACGCCTCATCCACGAACTTCATGTATCCGGGGCGGCCGTTTCATGAGGAAGTCCTGCGGGAATGCTGGAGCGGGCTGCAAAGATGAAATCTCATGAAAAGACATTCCACTCACAGGACGCCATCGGCCGGTAGCCCTTTCCCTGCATAATGACATCCAGGTGGACGAGGCTGAGAGCGGATATATCGGCATTGAACCGGGCAGCGTCGCTTACGCGGTTTACGGTGATCAGGTAGCTCTTGCACTTCTCGCACACGAACGCTGTTTCCTGGTCATGGCCCTCCACGAAGAAGTAGGTTATGGCATTCTGGTCATCATTTTCGCACGACGGACAGATGACCCTCCCAAACTCCCACTCATGGGCGCACTGTGAGCAGTGGAGCCACCGGATGCCTTTGCCTTCCGGGATCTTCGCGATGATGGGGGGGCCCCCACAGACCGGGCAATAGCCTTTTCCCCATCCAAAGCCTTTGATGAGCCCGGACCAGGTGCGGGCCGTTTTCTCGAGACAGATTCTGCCCGTCATCCTGATTGCCAGGCCGAGGGCGTGCTCCGGGATCTCTTCGATGCGGGCCCATTCCTCAAAGACCTTGCCTCCCTCATCGGGTGACGAAGCAAAGTATTCGGAAATCATGATCCTCTTCTCTCTGACGGCCGCCGCAATCTTTTCCATGTCGGAGGAAAGGTTCGGGAACCCTTTCGAGATCGCCGGCAGCACGGACAGAACGATGAGGCTGCAGACATCTTCTGCAGGTGAGAAGTCATTCTGCCGAAGCAGAGAAACGCCATCTTTGAAAAGCGACTCGTCAAAGTTCATCGTCGTGCCGTTCTCGAAATCGAGTGTGTCCAACAGGTTGGCTTTTTCGATCATCAGCGGCCTGAAGGCGGTGATGATATCCCGGCTGTGCGGGTAATCCCGTGATGCTTTATCCAGTAACTCTTCCAGGCTGTAGATCTTTTCTGCTGCATCCGGCATGTCACATCCTCGTGGACTGCGTACTCTGCTTCATCATGGGCGTTCGGAGACAAGGACCTCTGCTGTCGGCATGGTTCTTTCTCCGATTCCTGTCATAATGACGAAAAAGGCGCCGGACAGGGCGTCCGGCGCCTTTCACGGTTAGATCTTCTCGATGGCAACGGCGCAGGCCTTGTACTCCGCGGTCTGAGTGTTTGGATCGAAGACAGGGTTTGTGAGCCAGTTGGCGTTGCCTTCGCGGAAGTGGAACGCCATCCAGACCATGCCCGGAGGCACCTGCTCGGTGACCTTGGCCTTTACCTCGACCTGTCCGCGCCGCGACTTGACACGGATGATTTCACCGTGCGCGATGCCCAGTGCTTTGGCATCGGCGATCGAGATGTCGGCCGTCTCCTCGGGCAGCAGGAAATTGAGCCCGCTGCGGCCGGTCTGGGTGCGGGTATGGTAGTGGTAGAGTCTGCGGCCGGTGGAGAGGACGAAGGGGTACTGGTCGTCTGGTACTTCTGCAGGGGGAGTCCAGTCGACGGCGTTGAAGACGCCCAGGCCGCAGGTGAACTTGCCTTCGCGGTGCAGGAAGGAGGTGCCGGGATGTTCTTCGTTGGGGCAGGGCCACTGGAGGCCGTCGTTTTCGATGCGGTGGTATTTGATGCCGGCAAGGGAAGGAGCCAGCACGGAGACCTCGTTGTCCCAGATCTCATGCCCGCTGTTCGATGTCCACTCATGGCCGAAGCGCTTGGCGATCTGTTTGAAGATCCACCAGTTGGGCTTGGCCTGCCCCGGGGCGTCGCTGACCTTGCGGATGCGGTTGACGCGCCGTTCGCTGCTGGTGGTGGTTCCGTCGTCCTCGCTCCAGGCCGCCGCCGGGAAGATCACGTGGGCAAACCGGGTGGTCTCGGTGGGGAAGATGTCGTTACAGACCAGGAACTCGGCGGAGGCGAGCTCGTGCTCGACCTTGGCGATGTCCGGCTCGGTATTGGCCAGGTTCTCGCCGAAGATCCAAAGAGCCCTGACCTTGCCGCTCGCGAGGCCTTCCATCATCTGGGGGATCATGAGGCCGGGTTTATCCGGCAGGCCGGTGACGCCCCAGGCCTTTTCGAACTTGGCGCGCGCCTCGGGGTTGGCCACCTGCTGGTAGCCGGGGAAGACGTTCGGCAGAGCACCCATGTCGCAGGCGCCCTGCACGTTGTTCTGGCCGCGCAAGGGGTTGACCCCGCCGCTCTCAACGCCCATGTTGCCCAGCAGCATCTGGAGGTTTGCAGTGCTCATGACGTTGTTCTTGCCGCAGGTGTGCTCGGTGATGCCCAAGGTGTAGCAGAGCATGCAGGGTTTGACCGACGCCAGGAGTCTGGCCGTCTCGCGGATCTTCTCCGGGCTGACCCCGCAGATATCGCTCACTTTCTCCGGAGGATAGGCCATGACTTTGGCCTTGAGCTCATCGAAGCCGGTGGTGCAGGACTGAACGAACTTCTTGTCGTAGAGGTCTTCGGTGATGAGCACGTTCATCAGCGCGTTCAAGAAGGCGATGTCGCTGCCGACCTTGATCTGGACGAAGAGGTCGGCGAAGTCGGCCAGGGGCTGGCGCCTGGGGTCGACCAGGATGAGCTTGGCTCCGTTCATGACGGCGTTCTTCAGGAAGGTGGATGCAACCGGATGGGCCTCGGTCATGTTGGATCCGATCACCATGAACATCTTGGCATTCTGGAACTCGGCAAAGGAGTTGGTCATTGCGCCCGAACCAAAGGAGGTCGCCAGACCGGCGACGGTGGGGGCGTGTCATGTTCGCGCGCAGTGATCGATGTTGTTGCTTTTGAACACTGCGCGGAAGAGCTTCTGCATCTGGTAGGAATCCTCGTTGATGCTCCTGGCGCAGCTCACGCCCGCTACGGCATCGGAGCCGTGCTTGGCGATGATCTCTTTGAATTTTGCCGCAACGAGGTCGAGAGCCTCGTCCCAGGAAGCCTCACGGAACTCGCCGTTTTCCTTGATGAGCGGAGTGGTGAGCCGGTCTTTCGAGTAGATGAAGTCATAGCCGAAGCGCCCCTTGACGCACAGCCTGCCCTTGTTCGGCGCCGCATCCTCCACCGCACTAACCTTGACAATGTGCTTGTCCCGTACATGTAAATCCAACTGACAACCTACTCCACAGTACGGACACGTCGTCCGAACCTTCTCCACATCCTTTTCGCGGCCCGCAAACCGGGCCTTTTTCTCGACGAGGGCGCCTACCGGGCAGGCCTGCAGGCACTGGCCGCAGAACACGCAGTCGCTCTCGTGATACGGCACGTCTACTCCGGCTATGATCTTGGCATGCGGTCCTCGATATCCGAAGCTGATGGCCCTGTTCACCTGAACTTCCTGACATGCCTGGACGCATCGGCCGCACAGGATGCACCTGGTGAAGTCTCTGATGATGAAGGGGTTCGCATCCTCATTTTCATACGGTCTTGTCGCGGTCTCGAACCTGACCTTGTCGATCCCGTAGCGGTACGCCAGGTCCTGGAGCGTGCAGGCACCGGACCGCTCGCAGGTGATGCAGTCGTGGTTGCCGCTTGCCATCAGAAACTCGGTGGTGAGCTTACGCGTTCTGTGGACCCTGTCGGTTTCCGTTTCAACCACCATGCCCTTTTCGGCGGGAGTGGAACACGAAGCCACCAGTGATCGCGCACCCGCCACCTCGACCAGACAGATGCGGCATGCGCCCGTAGGAGTACATCCCTTCAGGTGGCACAGGGTGGGAATGCGCACCCCGTTGTTTTCGGCCACGGTGAGGATTGTCTGCCCCGGCTCGAACTCGACCTGTTTGCCGTTCAAAGTTAGCGTGAAGCTGTCCATTCAACTCTCCTTAGATATAGGTATCATGCTGGGGAGGGGGTATCCTGCCACAGTATGTGTCTCTTCCATGAAAATCTCTATACCCAAGCAAGCGAATTATGTCAATATAGACACAATGGATTATTCCTGTTTTTCCATTATCACTTTGCCGTAAGCCCCCGGGAAGAAAAGTGAACGGTTGCGCTCAAGCACCCTTACGGGGTAGCCTTATGTATATGACATCGTCCGGATCCATACCGAACGATATTTCGGCAAACACCCACTTTCTTGCTTCCCGCTTGGATCCGAAAATGACTATTTCTCCGCATGAATCCCGCAACCAGAGATATTTCCCCCGCTCCATGTCACATGGTTCATACGCTACAGCCCACCTTTCCCGCATGCCTCCTCCGGATCGTGGATTATCAGGATATGCTTTTCTATTATTATGCAAAAGCTAGCACATATAGCAGATCGATTCCACAACATTCTGGCAATTATTTCAAGAGCTGAATTCCTACCACCAAGAGCCTGCCCTGATATGCATTTCGAACAGACCGGCATAGGACATATTCCGATACCGGATAAGAATCCGCCGGGGTGTGCTTAAATATGCAAAAGGACATATAATAAAAGAGAATCATCAATATTTCCGTTGAGTCCGCCGGACTCACATTGGGCAAGCAGAATCCCGGCCTCAGAGAAAAACCGACAGGAGCAGCTGCCCATACCTTACAAACAATTCATTTCTGGACTGATGGATACGAACCGGAAACTGTAATTATATGTACAGCGAAGCATAATTACGCAAGGAGGATTGTATGTTCAGAACATTGAAGCCATTTGAATACCTCGAGCCGAAAACGCTCGAGGAAGCAACAAAGGCCTTGTCCAAGCGCGGGGCGCAGGCAAAGGTGTATGCGGCCGGCGTGGATCTGGTCCCCCGTATGCGCAAGCGTGTCATCGAGCCGAAATGTATCGTCAACATTCAGAACGTCAAAGAGCTGGATGATGTCATTGCGGCCAAGGGAAAAGGCGTGAGGATCGGCTCGCTCGCAAGCAAGCGCAGCATCGAGCTCTCGAGCCTGATCAAGGAGAAGTATTTCGTGCTCCACGAGGCCATCTCCAGCATCGTGTCAGTCCAAGTCAAGAGTCAGGGCACCGCTGTCGGCAACCTGTGCGTGGCCACCCCGGCTTCCGACGTTGCGACGGCACTGTACGTTCTCGATGCCAAGCTCAACGTGTTCGGTCCCTCCGGCGAGAGGCAGATCCCTATCGACGAGTTCTATCTCGGGGTAGGGAAGACCGTTCTGGAGCCCGCCGAGATCATCACAGAGATACTGCTCCCGGCCCCAGCGGCGAATACCGGCGGCGCCTTTGCCAAACTGGTGAGGACGGCCGAAGACATCGCCAAGGTCAACGCTGCGGCATCCATCACCCTGGACAAGGGCGTGTGCAAGGATGTCCGGATCTCGCTCGGCTCCGTGGCCCCGACGGTCGTGAGAGCCAAGAAGGCGGAGGCTATCCTCAGGGGAAAGAAGGTCGATCAGAAGCTGATCGAGCAGGCCGCCAAGGCAGCAGCAGAAGAGGTGGCGCCGATCACTGACCTTCGCTCCACAGCGGCCTACAGAAAAGAAACGAGCGGCGTGCTGGTGAAGCGCGTACTGACGAAAGCCCTGGAAAGAGCCCAGGCATAGGCAAGGAGGTAAGTCATGAAGAAAGAACTCATCAATTTGACCATCAACGGCGCACCCTACGAGCTGGAGGTGGAGCCGAACCTGATCCTGAACACGCTCCTGAGAGACAGGCTCGGGCTCACCGGTACGAAGATCAGCTGCGGTGAAGGCGAGTGCGGGGCCTGCACGATCTTGGTCGATGGCAAGCCCATGCTCTCCTGCAGCATGCTGGCCGTGGCGGCGAACGGCAAGAATATCACCACCATCGAAGGCCTCGCCAAAGACGGCGAGCTCCACATAATCCAGAAGAAGTTCATCGAGAAGGGCGCCATCCAGTGCGGCTACTGCTCGCCCGGAATGATCCTTGCCGTAAAGGCCCTGCTCGACGAGAACCCAAACCCCACCAGCGCTGACGTCAAGAAGGCCATCGGCGGCAACCTGTGCCGGTGCACCGGCTATGTGAAGATCGTCGACGCGGCACTGGCAGCAGCGAAAGCATGATCAGAGGAGGAAATGAGTATGACAACCAAACACAAAGCTGTAGGAAAGCGAATCACCCAGAAAGACGCGGTGCTCAAAGCCACGGGTGAGGGAATATACGTGGCCGACGTGAACCTGCCGGGACAGCTGTGGGGCAAGGTGCTGCACAGCCCGTACGCCCACGCCAATATCAAGAAGATCGACAAGTCCAAGGCAGAGGCCCTGCCCGGAGTCAAGGCCGTCATCACGTTCGAGGACACGCCCAAGATCCTCTACGCGCGTTCCTTCCGCGATCAGCCGCTCAGCCCCACTAAGGCGCTGCAGCGCTCCGATGAGTACATCCTCTCGGACAAGTGCCGCTACTGGGGCGACGCGATCGCGGCCGTGGCTGCGGTGGACGAGGAAACCGCCGAAAAAGCCATTGGACTGATCGAGGTGGAGTACGAGGTTCTGCCCTTTGTGCTCGATCCGCGCGATGCCGTGAAACCGGGCGCGCCCGTCATCCAGGACTGGGCCCCGAACAATATCCCGGTATCAGGCCCCTGCCCTCCGTTTTTGAAAAAGGGCGACGTGAACAAAGGCTTCGAGGAGTCCGACGTGGTCGTCGAGGGCACCTTCTTCTCCATGAAGCAGATCATCGGCCAGCTCGAACCCCAGAGCTGCGTTGCCAACTACGATTCCAACGGCAGGATCACGATCTACAGCCCCTGCCAGCTGGCACACCCCTTCAGGCGTGAGCTGGCAAAGATGTTCGGCGTAGGCTCGGGCATGATCACCGTGAACAGCACCGCCTTCGTGGGCGGGAGCTTCGGCTGCAGGCTGAGCTGCCACAACGAGCCCATCGCCATCATGCTCTCCAAGGTGGCCCGCAAGCCGGTCAAGCTGATCTACTCCAAGGAAGAGGACTTCTGCAATATCGACTCCAGGACGCCTGACTACATCACCTGCAAGCTGGGCATGAAGAAGGACGGAACCCTGCACTCGCTGAGAGTCGACACGATGGCCTGGGCAAGCGGATACCTGAGCCGTGCCATGCTGGCCGGCAGCATCACGCTGGTATGGGGCATGGGCCATTACCGCTGCAACAACATCGACGGGTCGTTCCAGGTCGTCTACACCAACACCCCGCTCTCCGGCGCTATGCGCGGCTTCGGCAACCCCGAGGTCATGTGGGCTGTCGATCAGCTCATGCATGAGGCTGCGGTGAAGCTCGGACTCGATCCGGTCGAGGTCGCGCTCAAGAACGCCAAGAAGCCCGGCGAGCCGTCCAACATGGGCGGATTGCCCCTCGAGAGCACCTATCTCGAAGACTGCATCAAGAGAGGCGCCGAGGCAATCGGCTGGAAGGAAAAGTACGGGAAGAACAAGGGCGGCACGGGCACGAAGAAGCGCGGTGTAGGCATGTCCACCATGACCCACTGCAGTGACGGCTGGCCCCTCCTGCTGGCACACTCCGGCGCTATGATCAAGTTCAACGAGGACGGCTCGGTCAACCTCGTCTGCCACCCCGGCTCACCCGGCACCCATATCTGGGGATCGCTCGCACAGGTTGCGGCTGAGACCATCGGCATCCCGGTCGAAGACGTGCACATCTCCGGCATGAACACCGATGTTACGGTGTTCGACCTCGGGTCCCATGCAAGCCGTTCGATGTACGTGACCGGCAACGCGGTCAAGATCGCCGCCCAGAAGGCAAAGAAAGAGCTGCTCGACTATGCCGCCAAGATGATGGTCGAAGATCCCGATGACCTGGATGTCGACGGCCGCGAGATCTATGTAAAATCGAACCCGGCCAAGCGCATCCCCGTACGTGAAGTGGCTCATGAGGCTATCTTCGGCGCCCGCGGCGACGGGTACACCCCCGCTGGCATCGGCTGCTGGAACAGCACCTACTCTTCACCCCCGACTGCGGCCTACTTCGCTGAGGTGGAGGTGGACACCGAGACCTATGAGGTCAAGGTGCTCAAGTTCGTCACCGCCATGGACTGCGGCAAGGCCATCAACCCCATGACTGTCGAAGGCCAGTGTGAAGGCGGCATCCAGAACGGTATGGGACACGGTCTTACCGAGAACTACGTCTACGACGAGAAGACCGGCAAACCGCTGAGCCTCAACTACACGACCTACAAGATGCCGGGTGCCTTGGACATGCCCGATGAGACCCAGATCATCCTTATCGACAAGCCCGATCCCAAGGGTCCCTACGGCGCCAAAGGCGTGGGCGAGCCTGCCCTGGTGGGTATCGCGCCGGCCATCGCCAACGCGGTCTACGACGCGATCGGTGTTCGGATCTACGATCAGCCGATCACCCCAGAGAAGCTGATGAAAGCCATGAAGGAAAAGGCGTGAAAATAACTGCGGAAAGGGGCTCTGGAAGAAGAGATTGCGGTAGATGCTCCGCCGCAGCCATTCGAATTTCTTCCTCCACATAGGCGTACATGCGAAGGGCCGGGTCGGGGTACCTCGCAGGCTCCGATTTCGGCCCTTTGCATGAACCCGTACGAGAGCCCGGAGAATCGTCCGTGCCGCGGGAAAGTACCACGGCTGCCACGAGAGAAACGGGCGGGAGGGGACGAGATCATGCCGGGCGACGGCAAGAAGATGTGAAAGAGAGATGGGTTATGGCGGTTAATTATGAAAATCATAACATAATGAAAAATTGGATATCGCCCGTGTTTCGGGGAGCGGTTTTCAAGGCCGCGCCAGGACAAATTTTTTTGGCACAGGCTTCCGGTCTGGAATACTCCGGATCGGACGAGTGACCGGGGGAGCGGGATGAAGAACCGGGAGACGACAGAATGTGTTGTCCTAGGGGCTCTCATGACCGGCCCGATGCACGGCTATGACATTATGAAATTCGTTGACCGTCACCTGTCGGGCATCTGGCACATAAGCACGAGCCAATTGTACGCCCTGAACCACCGGCTCGAAGAGAGGGGGCTGGTGAGCGGGAGCACTTCGCCGCAGGGCAACCAGCCGCCAAAGCGGACCCTCTCCATCCTTCCGGAGGGGAGAAAGAGGTTCATGCGCTGGGTAGTCAGCCCCACGCCGCACGTTCGGGATCTGCGAATGGAGTTCCTGACCAAGCTCTTCTTCCTGAGGCACCTGGGGATCAAAGGGGGAAGGGAGCTCATCGATGCACAGGCGGAGCTGCTGAAGTCTCTGAAGGAAAAGGTGGAGCAAGACTGGGGGGCTCAGGAGGACGGTTTTGCAAAGGTCGTGCTCGGCTTCAAGCGGGCGCAGTTCGAGATCATCCTGAGCTGGCTGGGTGCGGACGCGGTCCAGTTCGTGGAAGCGATCGATAGTTGCGGGCCGGACGAGCTGCCTGGTTTGGAGGCATATCCGGAGGAGTCGGCATGGCGGGAAAAACAAGGCTGAAGGCACGTGTGAGCGGTATCGTTCTTGCGGCCGGCAGGTCGAGCCGCATCGGCGGGACAAAACAGCTGCTCGAGTTCAACGGGAACACGCTCCTGGGCGGAGTGATCGCAGCCGCGAAGAGCTCGAGGCTCGACGAGATCCTCGTGGTGCTGGGACATGATGCTCAGAACATAGAGAGGCGCGTCGACCTCAGTGGTGTGCGCGTGGTGATGAACGAAGACTACGAGCAGGGGCAGAGCACTTCCGTGAAGGCGGGGCTCAGTCACGTCTCCCCGCATGCCGATGCAGCCATGTTCCTGCTGGCCGACCAGCCCCTGGTTGACGGGCGGATCATCGACGCCCTGATTGCGGGCTTCGAGGACTCCCGGAAGCCCATAGTCGTCCCGGTATCCGGCGGCAGGCGGGGCAACCCGGTGATCATCGGCAGAGAGCTCTTTGCCGAGCTCGCGGCTTCAGCACGGGGGGATGCAGGAGCCAGGGTGCTCTTCGGGACCCATGCCGGGGACATGCGCTGCGTCGAACTGGGCACGCTTTGTATTCACGCGGACGTGGACACTCTGGAAGACTACCGTCGGCTTCTGGCAACCGCCGGAGATGCCCCGGAAGACCCATCGCAAATCCGGAGTAACGATGAGGTGAAGGATGAACATACAGGCGAGGCATAACATTATCGAGGCGTCAAGGGAGCAGTTCGGAGAGATCCTCTGGCACATCGGTCTGCTGGACTGCCCGGTAAGCGTGAAGGCCGGAATCCTGACCCCGGAGCAGACCAGCGGCAATCCTTTGAGGAGCGACTACCCCATCATCGAAGGCAAGGAACGCATAGTGGAGGCCGAGTTCCGCGGATCGCGGGGCCATGCCTTCACCGACAGCCCCATCGATTTCGTGGGGTGCCTTCAGGACGTGCTGGGGCTTCCCACAGATTCGAACAGGAATCGGGCTGTTTATCTGGCCGTGCTCAATGCGACGCTCAGGTATCTGGGCATGGTGACAGGAACTGTACACTGCAGGAACGAGGAGCCCGAGCAATGTGCCTGGCGCATTGCCGGACATATACGAGAAACCTGGGGTAGGCCGAGAATCGGACTCATCGGGCTGAACCCGGCTATTGCCGAGATGCTGGTGAAATCCTTCGGGAGCGACCATGTGCGGATCACGGATCTGGATCGCAAACATATCGGCGCCCATAGGTTTTCAGTGGAGATATGGGACGGGAGAACCCGGACTGAAGAGCTCATCGAACGGTCTGACGTGGTGCTGGCCACCGGCACCACGCTGGGCAACGGGTCCTTCGATATGATCTGGGAGCTGCTGGATAAGCACCGGAAGCCGCACCTCTTCTATGGCGTGACTATCGCCGGGATCAGCGGACTCATGGGGATCGACCGGATCTGCCCCTACGGGGCATGAGGGCCGATCGGGGCAAAAGAAAAAAGGAGAGACATACATATGAAAAAAATCCGAGTTGAAGACGCGGTCGGGACCGTTCTGGCCCATGACGTGACGCGGATCATTCCCGGCGTGTTCAGGGGCGTGGGGTTCAGAAAGGGGCATATCATCCGGGAGGATGATATCCCCGATCTGCTCAAGATAGGCAAGAAGCACCTCTATGTCCTGGACCTGGACGAGGACCGGATGCACGAGGACGAGGCAGCGCTGCGCATCGCGGAGCTGATCTGCGGTGACAACCTTCGGTGGACCGAGCCCAGGGAAGGCAAGACAAAGATCATCTCCACCATCGACGGATTGCTCGAGGTCGACGTTGGGGCGCTGCTCGCCATCAACTCCTTGGGGGATGTGGTCGTCTCGACCCTCAAGACACATTTTCCCTGCAGAAAGGGCCAGGTCGTTGCCTGCACCCGGATCATCCCGCTGGTGATTTCCTGCGGAAAGATAGAAAAGCTGGGCCTCTCCGCCGGTGCCGGGGGACCGGTTTTGAGAATTCTGCCTTATACCAGACGCTTGGTCGGCCTGGTGGTAACCGGCTCGGAGGTCTATGAGGGCCTGGTCAAGGACGAGTCCGACCGGTTCATTGCCTCCAAGCTCGGTGAGTACAGCGCCAGGCTGGTCCGCAAGATCATAGTTCCGGACGATGCCGGCCGGATCGCCGAGGCGGTTCGCGAGCTGTATGACCAGGGCTGCGAGGTGATCCTCACCAGCGGCGGGCTCTCGGTCGACCCCGACGACGTGACACGGGAGGGGGTGCGGGCCTCGGGTGCGGAGATCGTCTCCTACGGCAGCCCCGTGCTGCCGGGCGCCATGTTCCTCAATGCCCGGCTGGGCGATGTGCCTATCGTGGGGTTGCCGGCGGGCGTGTTTTTCAGCCCCCGGACAATCTACGACCTGATGCTGCCCCGCGTGCTTGCAGGCAGGCAGCCGAGCTCCTCGGAGATCGCGGCGATGGGCCACGGCGGGCTGTGTATGGAGTGCGAGGTCTGTCATTTCCCGGTCTGCCCCTACGGCAGGTGAAACGGGACAGTCAGGGCACACCACGGCGGCCATGGGCGACGAGACGCGTGCAGTAGAGAGAGACTCCGGGATGAAAGATCTGTACGAACACATGGGGTTTCGCGGCGGCGGCGTGATCACCCTGGTGGGAGCGGGCGGCAAGACCACCCTTATGTTCCGGCTTGCCCGTGAGCTTTCCGCAATCGACGGCCCGGTGCTCACGACCACCACCACAAAGATCTATCGTCCCGGCCCGGATGATTCGCCGCAGGTGATTGTTTCGGCCTCGGCCGAAGAGGTGCTCGCCCGGTCGTCATGCATACTGGAGACATCCCGACATGTCACCGCCGGGGCGGGCTTTCTCGAAGAGCAGGGCAAGCTCACGGGATTTGAGCCTGAAGATATCCGACAGCTCCGCGATGCCGGGCTCTTCAAATGGATTCTGGTGGAGGCGGATGGCGCCGCCCATCGGTCCCTGAAGGCGCCGGCGGATCACGAGCCGGTGGTTCCGGACTGCACCCGGTGGCTCGTGGTGCTGGTCGGGCTGGATGCCATCGGCAGGCCTCTGGACGGTCGGAGGGTGTTCCGGCCGGAGCAGTACTCGCGAATTACCGGGCTGGCGATAGGGGAAAGGGTGACCGAGGAATCGGCCGCCTTGGCGATCCTCCATGAGCAGGGCATGATGAAGGGCTGCCCGGCCGGGGCGATCAGGTATGTGTTCTTCAACAAAGCCGAGGATCCTGTTGCGAGGCGCACCGGGAGGAAGACCGCAGAGGTGCTGCTCGATCGGGCGGTCGGAAGGCTCCACGCCGTATTCATCGGGACTGCCCGCGGAGACACCCGGAAGACCGAGCGCATCGATTTTTCTGGCGTGGATCCGTGCGAGCAAAGCGAGGTGAGTTCATGACGGCGACAACGAGAAGGCCGGCCGGCCGTATCTATGCCCTGACTCTGAGGTTTGTCCGGCTGGCGCAGGCAGCTGGGCCATGGGAGGATGCCCGTGCCTGACAGATGGGCGACGGCTAAAATTCGTGACGAAATGCATGGAGGATGCGGCATGATAGAGAAGGCATGGGAGTGGATCAAGGACGGTAAGGAAGTGGCCCTGGCCACGGTGATCGCGACCTGGGGATCATCCCCGCAGCCCGTGGGCAGCCAGATGGTGATCGACGGAGACGGGCGGTTCGAGGGCTCTGTTTCCGGAGGCTGCGTAGAGGGAGCGGTTGTCGAGGAGGCCCTGGAGGTCATCCGGAAGGGGAAGCACCGGCGGCTGTTTTTCGGCGTGAGCCGCGAGCGGGCGTGGGAGGTAGGGCTCGCCTGCGGCGGCGAGATGGAGGTGTTTGTGGAAAAGGTGACCTGGCTCACCGTGCTCGAGGAGCTCTTGAAGCTCAGGGCGGCTTGCCGGCCTGCATGTCTGATCACGGACCTTCAAACCGGCGGGAAGACCCTGGTCCCGCTCGACGAGGCTCCGTCGCCTGATTCGCGGGCCGCCGGTCTGATGCACCTGGTCGAAGGTATGAAGTCCGTGGAGCGCAACACCACAGCAGTCGCTGGAGGGAGGGAATTATTTCTCCACAGCTTTCAGCCCTCCCCCAGGCTCGTGATCATAGGCGCAGTCCATATCGCGCAGGCCCTGGTGCGAATCGGCAGAGTGGCCGGCTACGAGGTCTCGGTTGTGGATCCCCGCGAGGCGTTTGCGGACACCGTGCGGTTTCCCGATGTGCAGGTTTGCGTAGAGTGGCCGGACGAGGCGATAAAGCGCATGGGGCTCCATTCACGAACAGCCGTCGTCACCCTGACCCACGATCCCAAGCTGGACGATCCGGCCTTGGAGGCTGCGCTCGAGTCCAACGTATTCTATATCGGGGCGCTCGGCAGCCGGAAAACCCATGCGGCTCGGCTCGAGAGGTTCAGGCAGGCGGGCCTCGCCGAAGAGATGCTGGAGCGGATACATGGGCCCGTGGGATTGGACATCGGCGCGGTCAGCCCCGAGGAGATCGCCCTGTCCATCATGGCTGAGATCACATCGGTCAGGCGCCGGGGTGACAGTCGCCGAAAGGTTCAAGGAGCTGTTTTGCCGGCAACCGGGGACAGCGCGTGCAGCAGATGATGGAAAGAACATCCCGAATGGTTTTCGATCCGGATCGGGTGGCCGCGCAGTTCGGCATTCTGAAGCGCCGGGTCGGGGGCATGCCGCTTCACTACTTGGACAGTGCGGCCACCTCACAGATGCCTGACTGCGTGATCGAGGCCGTGGCCGCGCACGACAGGACCTGCCGGGCGAACGTGAAGAGAGGTGTCCACCGGCTCTCCGAAGAGGCGGACGAGGCATATGAGAATGCGCGCGCCGAGGCGGCGCGGTATATAGGAGCCGCCGATCCGGGCGAGGTGATCTTCACCGGCGGGGCAACAGACGGGATCAATCTTCTGGCAAACAGTCTCGGGCAGGAGATGGCGCAGGGGGACGAGATTCTGCTTTCCCAGCTGGAGCATCACAGCAACCTCGTTCCCTGGCAGATGCTCAGACAGCGTAGAGGAGTAACGCTCAGGTTTCTTCCTGTCACACCAAACGGCCGCATCGACATGAGCTCTCTGGAGTGCCTCGTCACCCGGAACACGAAGCTGGTGGCGATCTCGCACGGATCCAATGTCACCGGTGCGCTCACCGACGCTGGTGCGGTCGCCGCGCTGGTTCATGACAGGGGGGCGCGGCTCATGCTCGACGGAGCGCAGGCGGCCGCTCACGGACCCCTGGACATGGGGGCGCTTGGGGCGGATTATTACGTGTTTTCCGGGCACAAGGTGTACGGCCCCAGCGGGGTCGGTGTACTGTGGGGGCGAAAAGAGCTGCTGGAAGACATGCAGCCGGCGTTCGGCGGAGGTGAGATGATCGGGGATGTCACGCTGGAGAAGAGCGACTACCTGCCCCCCCCACACCGCTTTGAGGCCGGCACGCCGCCCATCACTCAGGCCGTGGGGCTCGCCACTGCCTTGAAATGGCTCAGCTCCCAGGATCTCGAAGGGCTTCGCCTGCATATGAAGCAGCTCACGGATCAGCTGATGGAAGGGCTCGAGCATATCGGCCGCCGAAGGAAGATCCGGATCCTGGGACCGCTGCGTGGAGAGCCGCGCCTGCCGCTGGTATCCTTCTCGGTGGAAGGCATTCACCCCCACGATATCTGCCAGATCATGAGCGACCGCCACGGTGTGGCGCTGCGAGGCGGACATCACTGCGCAAAACCCCTGCACGATCTCTTCGGCCTCGACGGAACGTGTCGCGCAAGCCTCGCGGCATATACCCTCCGGGGTGATATCGATGTCCTCCTGAGGGGTATGGAGGACTGTATCAGGATATTGGGATGATTTGATGGGAGAGAGCCGCCCTGCCGACAGGTGCAGCCGGGCCTTGCGGGCGGGATGTTCCCGCCGGGATGCCGCCGTTCTACCAGGCGTCTTGAAAAACCAGCATGCAGGAGGAGTCCCGAGACATGAAAACGAGTCTGTACCACGAACGGATTCTCGAGTTGGCGGACAATGCCGAATATGTACGCATCATCGAACGCCCTGACCGGGAAGCCTCCGGGACAAACGCCCTGTGCGGCGACAGGGTCTCTATCCAGCTCGAAATGGACAGGGACGAGATCAGGCGCCTGTATTACCAGGTGCGCGGGTGCCTGCTCTGCAGGGCGTCATGTGCAGAGTTGGCGCGTATTGCAACAGGGCTTGATCGCACGCGGCTGAAAGTCCTGCGTGATGCCCTTGAGAGGTTTCTGAGATCACCCGGCAACGGATCGACGATACCCCCCGGCCTTCATGTTTTCGAACCGGTACGCGCACACAGAAGCAGGCACCGCTGCGTGCTGCTTCCGTATGATGCGGCGCTCCAGGCGCTGTCCGATCCGGACATATGAACCGGCCCCTGGAGGATGTCTGCCCTTTTCAGCTCGCACGGCCGTCTCGCAGCAAAAAGCATTCTGGAGGGACTCCTGCCGCAATAATATTCGATATGCATTCCGAAAGACTGGCTGAGACCAGCACCTGCCATCTTTTTCTCTCATGTCACGCAGTGAAGAGACCTCGATACGACGATCGAGGGTCTCCATCGCGGCTTTTTCAAAGGATGGGAGCGCGAGCCCTTAAGTCACCGGCTTCGGCAGCAGCAGATTCTTCAGCAGCGAGAGCTTTTTCACAAAACTCGAAGAGATGAAGATCAGACCGTACAGTGAATGGAAGCGCCTGATTTTTTTCGGATCGTAGGGATGCCATATCCAGAATTTGTTCCAGAGCGGACGGGGTATGGGCATGGTGTCGTAATTCACATGACATGCCAGGCACAAGTCCCTGAGCCCGTCATCCGAATGGGCCCTGCCCGTTCCGCTCTCTTTGAACCCCTGCCAGGGGGTTTCGGGGAATACATGAGTGATCAGAGTCTCGTTGAGCATGACGGTACCGGCGTCTATCTGTTCAGCAATCCGCCTCCCCTGCTTGGTGTCCTTCGTAAAAACATACGCGCTCAGCCCATAGATGCCTTCATTGGCCTTGCGGATCGCCTCCCGGTCGTCTTCCACGCTCATAATCGGGAGGATGGGGCCGAAGGTCTCTTCCCGCATCACCGCCATATCGTCGGTGACATGGGTCAATACCGTCGGCTCGAAGAACATGCCGCCTCTGTCCGATACCTTGCCGCCCGTAAGGACACTGGCGCCCTTTCTTACAGCATCTTCAACCTGTCTCCGAACGATCTCGAACTGCTCCCTGCTGGTCATGGCGCCGATGTCCGCGCGGCTGTTTCGGGCGGGATCGTCCTGGATGAGCTCGCGTGTAAGCTTCACCACTTCTTTCACGAAGACATCGAATACATTCTTGTGGATATACACCCTTTCCACGGATGCGCATATCTGCCCTGAATTCCCGAAGGCGCCGTTGACGACCGACCGTGCCGCCAGCGCGATATCGGCATCTTTGCAGACAATGGCCGGGTCCTTGCCGCCCAGTTCCATCGAGCAGGGGATGAGATGCTTCCCGCAGAGCGCGGCCACCACCTTCCCGATTTCTGTAGACCCGGTGAAGTAGACGAAATTGATGTGAGGGGCCCCTTTTTCAATCAGCTCTTCCGCCATTCTTCCAGGGCCGGAAACGATCTGGAAAAGCTTGGGATCGAGGCCCGCCGCATCGAAGATCTCCCGCAGCTTGTAGGCGATGAGCGGAGTCAGCGAGGCCGGCTTCAGCAGGACGCCGTTGCCTGCAATGAGGTTCATAATGACCGCTCCCGCCGATATGGTGAAAGGGAAATTCCACGGCGAGATGATGAGAGTCACCCCTCGCGGCCTGTAGTGGATATAGCTCTTGCGGTTTTTGAACATCCAGATGGGAATGGGTTTCGGCGCCAGGATCTTCTCCGCTCTTTTCACGAAGTATGCGCTGAGATGGATGACCGGGAGCACTTCATGGATATATGCTTCGTACAGGGGCTTGCCGTTCTCCGCGCTCAGCAGCCTCGCGACCTCGTCCGCCCGTTCGTGAAGGATCTCTCCAAAGGCCCTTATGATCTCCAGACGCCTGCCGACAGGGATTTGTGCCCATTTCGCTTGTGCTTGCCGGGTTTCCCGGAGCGCCGCCAGGGATTCATCCACACTGAATGAGGGGACTTCTCCGATCTTTTTCCCGTCAGCCGGACTGAATACCTCAAGCATCACATGACCTCTTGTCGCACCGATCTTTTCAGCCGCGCGTGTATTCATATTTCCTCCTTGCAACGGTAATTATGAACGATAAGAGAGTCATTCGTTCCCGTGCCTGTAACCGTACTCGAGCAGAGAGGCAGCAGGGCGCGAAATACTATATTATGCAAAAAAATGCATAATAAAATGCAGACCGTTTCCAGTCAATAGAAGGAGATAGGAAAATTGTGTAATACGATCTCTTACAACACTATGTCTTCGGAAGCAGGCTGCGAGGCTCTCCATCGAAGGGGAAGGGTGATCGAGAAGGTGGTGCCCCTGTCGGGTTCGCTCCTGACCGAGACCGTTCCCCCATAGAGCCCGACTATCTGCCTGACGATCGCAAGCCCCAGGCCGGTTCCCCAGATATCCCGGGTATTTTCGTTCTTGATGCGTACGAATTCCTGGAAAAGCCGCGACTGCTCCTCGCCGGTCATGCCGATCCCCGTATCCGCCACCTCGACGGTGATCCCGGCCCCCTCCTTCGTTATGGTTACAGTCACAGATCCGTCCACTCTATTGTATTTCACGGCATTGTCTATGAGATGCCGCAGGACGAGCTCGATCTCCCCGGTTCCGGACTCCATGATGAGGCCGTCCTCTATATCGGCCGCAATCGTGATGTTCCGGGCCCGAGCCGGTTCCCGGAACCCGTCCAGGATGGCGCGCGCCGTTTTCGATACGTCCAGTGTGGTGAGTGCACGGGACGGGGAGGGCGTCCGGATTCTCGACCAGTCTACGACATCGGTGATGAGCTCCCGCATCTGATGCAGCCTGGAGACAGACTTCTCCAGTATCGGCAGATAGGGTTCTACGGAGTCGCCCAGCACCCGGTTCTGCATGATTTCCAGATACGATTCCACCGCATTCAAGGGCGACTTCAGGTCGTGTCCGAGAACCGTCAACACATCGATCGACGTCATACCTTCTTCTCGAGATTGACCGCGCATGCCTTGTATTCCGCGGTCTGCGTGACCGGGTCGAATGCCGGGTTTGTGAGCCAGTTGGCGTTGCCTTCGCGGAAGTGGAACGCCATCCAGACCATGCCCGGAGGCACCTCCTCGGTGAGGCGCGCTTTCACGACGACCTCTCCCCTGCGGGACCATACCCTCACGTAATCTCCGTCTGCGATATCGCGGCTTTTCGCGTCATGGGGAGAGATGTCGGCCGTCTCCTCGGGCAGCAGGAAATTGAGCCCGCTGCGGCCGGTCTGGGTGCGGGTATGGTAGTGGTAGAGTCTGCGGCCGGTGGAGAGGACGAAGGGGTACTGGTCGTCTGGTACTTCTGCAGGGGGAGTCCAGTCGACGGCGTTGAAGACGCCCAGGCCGCAGGTGAACTTGCCTTCGCGGTGCAGGAAGGAGGTGCCGGGATGTTCTTCGTTGGGGCAGGGCCACTGGAGGCCGTCGTTTTCGATGCGGTGGTATTTGATGCCGGCAAGGGAAGGAGCCAGCACGGAGACCTCGTTGTCCCAGATCTCATGCCCGCTGTTCGATGTCCACTCATGGCCGAAGCGCTTGGCGATCTGTTTGAAGATCCACCAGTTGGGCTTGGCCTGCCCCGGGGCGTCGCTGACCTTGCGGATGCGGTTGACGCGCCGTTCGCTGCTGGTGGTGGTTCCGTCGTCCTCGCTCCAGGCCGCCGCCGGGAAGATCACGTGGGCAAACCGGGTGGTCTCGGTGGGGAAGATGTCGTTACAGACCAGGAACTCGGCGGAGGCGAGCTCGTGCTCGACCTTGGCGATGTCCGGCTCGGTATTGGCCAGGTTCTCGCCGAAGATCCAAAGAGCCCTGACCTTGCCGCTCGCGAGGCCTTCCATCATCTGGGGGATCATGAGGCCGGGTTTATCCGGCAGGCCGGTGACGCCCCAGGCCTTTTCGAACTTGGCGCGCGCCTCGGGGTTGGCCACCTGCTGGTAGCCGGGGAAGACGTTCGGCAGAGCACCCATGTCGCAGGCGCCCTGCACGTTGTTCTGGCCGCGCAAGGGGTTGACCCCGCCGCTCTCAACGCCCATGTTGCCCAGCAGCATCTGGAGGTTTGCAGTGCTCATGACGTTGTTCTTGCCGCAGGTGTGCTCGGTGATGCCCAAGGTGTAGCAGAGCATGCAGGGTTTGACCGACGCCAGGAGTCTGGCCGTCTCGCGGATCTTCTCCGGGCTGACCCCGCAGATATCGCTCACTTTCTCCGGAGGATAGGCCATGACTTTGGCCTTGAGCTCATCGAAGCCGGTGGTGCAGGACTGAACGAACTTCTTGTCGTAGAGGTCTTCGGTGATGAGCACGTTCATCAGCGCGTTCAAGAAGGCGATGTCGCTGCCGACCTTGATCTGGACGAAGAGGTCGGCGAAGTCGGCCAGGGGCTGGCGCCTGGGGTCGACCAGGATGAGCTTGGCTCCGTTCATGACGGCGTTCTTCAGGAAGGTGGATGCAACCGGATGGGCCTCGGTCATGTTGGATCCGATCACCATGAACATCTTGGCATTCTGGAACTCGGCAAAGGAGTTGGTCATTGCGCCCGAACCAAAGGAGGTCGCCAGACCGGCGACGGTGGGGGCGTGTCATGTTCGCGCGCAGTGATCGATGTTGTTGCTTTTGAACACTGCGCGGAAGAGCTTCTGCATCTGGTAGGAATCCTCGTTGATGCTCCTGGCGCAGCTCACGCCCGCTACGGCATCGGAGCCGTGCTTGGCGATGATCTCTTTGAATTTTGCCGCAACGAGGTCGAGAGCCTCGTCCCAGGAAGCCTCACGGAACTCGCCGTTTTCCTTGATGAGCGGAGTGGTGAGCCGGTCTTTCGAGTAGATGAAGTCATAGCCGAAGCGCCCCTTGACGCACAGCCTGCCCTTGTTCGGCGCCGCATCCTCCACCGCACTAACCTTGACAATGTGCTTGTCCCGTACATGTAAATCCAACTGACAACCTACTCCACAGTACGGACACGTCGTCCGAACCTTCTCCACATCCTGGAAACGAGCCTTGCCGATGGACTTCCTTTCGATCAGCGCTCCGACCGGGCAGACCTGGATGCACTCGCCGCACTGGACGCATGTCGAAGCCCCCATGGGCGTGCCGAAGCCGAATCCTACCCTCGCGTCGTACCCACGGTTCATGATCCTGGCGGCGCGGTTGACCACCACATGATTACATGCCTCTACGCACCTGCCGCACAGGATACACTTGGTGTAGTCTATGCGTATGAAGGCTGAGCTGTCGTCGAGATCAGGAGGATATTCCCTTTTTCTCACATCCTTGTCTTCGATCTTGAGATGATATGCGGCATCCTGGAGCTCGCAGCTCCCGCTCTTTTCGCAGACGATGCAGTCGTGATTGCCCGACGAGAGCGCGAGCTTGATCACAAAGCGCTGTGCCTCGATCAGATGTTCGGAGTCCGTGACGATCTCCATTCCGTCTCTGACGGGCGTATTGCACGAGGTCACCGGGGCTGGGCTGCCCTTCACTTCGACCACGCATGCCCTGCACCGCGCGTGCGCGCCGGTTTTTTCATGATAGCACAAAGCCGGAATGTAGATCCCGTGAATGCGGGCCGCCTCCAGGATCGTCTGCCCGTCGGCCGCGGTGCATTGCTTCCCGTTGATCGTGATTTTCATTGCGGCCCTCCCTTCTTTGCCAGAAGCTCCTCGATCTTCCCCGTCAGATCCGCAGGTTTGATCGGTTTGGTCAAAAAGGCATCGATGCCGATTCGCTCGTCCGCCGGAAACAGCGATGAGTAGTCGGTGTTCGCTATCGACGTCACCATCACGATGGGGATGTCTTTGAACGCCTGATCTTCCTTCATGAAACGGCTCATGGCAAGACCGTCCAGAACGCTCGACATGATGATGTCCAGAATCACCAGCTCGGGTTTCTCCCGGGCGAGCACAGCCTTGCCGTGGCTGCCGCTGCTTGCGGATATCACCTCGTACCCGTTCTGTTCGAGGATGGTCTTTGTATAAAAGACAAAGTCATTGTCGTCGTCGACTACCAGGATTTTCGCTTTGGCCATGGTGTTTCTCCTTCATCTCGAATAGGGTGTGAGCGGCTTCACACCCTTTTACGAACTCGTCGCGAAAGAGCCTCAATGCAGAGAGAACCGGTTCGACCATGCCGGTGCCCATCGGGCAGAAGGTCCGGCCTCGGATCCCCCCCGCGAGATACTCGAGGTCCTCTATGTCCTGCTTTGAGCCTGTTCCCGCCGCCAGCTTCTCCAGATGCTCGAGCATCCTTTTTCCCCCCACACGGCACGGAAGACAGTTGCCGCACGATTCGTGCACGAAGAACCTGGTGATCCGCCTCACCACCTCCACCATATCCGTTGTCTCGTCCATCACGATGACCGCCCCTGTCCCGAGGGCGGTGCCTGCGGCTTGCAGTGTTTCGAAGGCCATGGGAGTCGATACCATCTCGGCGCTTATGATGGGGGTGGACGCGCCGCCCGGTATGATCGCCTTGATGCCGCGCCCCATGCGCACACCTCCCGCGTGCTCGTAGATGATCTCTTTCAGTCGGGTGCCGAGCGGCAGCTCGTAGTTTCCCGGGCGGTTGACATGCCCGCTCACGCAGAAGATCTTCAGCCCCTTGCTCTTCTCAGTGCCGATGCTCGAATACCACTTCGCCCCTCTCAGGATGATGTGGGGTATGTTGACGAGAGTCTCCACGTTCTGTACGAGTGTAGGTTTGTTCCACATGCCTTTCTGAGCCGGGTAGGGCGGCTTGGCCCGCGGAACGCCTCGTTTGCCCTCCAGCGACTCCAGCATGGCCGTCTCCTCGCCGCAGATATATGCGCCTGCTCCGCGATGAACAGAGACATCCAGATCGAAGCCGCTGCCGAGAATGTCGCGGCCGAGAAATCCATGCTGATACGCATCCGAGATCGCCTTGATCCACCGCTTGACCCCCAGGAAGAACTCGCCCCGGATGTAGACAAACGCACGGTGTGCCCCGATGGCGTACGCCGATATGATCACGCCTTCCAGTATCGAATGCGGGTCTCTCTCTACAATGAGACGGTCTTTGAACGTTCCCGGCTCGCCCTCATCGGTGTTGACGGCAAGGTACTTGACGGGTGTGTCTTTCGGCATGAAATCCCACTTGACTCCTGTAGGAAATCCTGCACCGCCCCGTCCCCTCAGTCCCGATGCCTTCACCTCGGCGATAATCGCCTCAGGTGACATCTTCAGGGCCTTCCGAAGGGCATCGTATCCCCCATAGCGCAGATACGTGGCGATCTTTTCCGAGTCCGGGCGATTGACATTCGCCAGGAGGACCGGCTGATGTTGCGCCATGCTACACCTCCCCCATGAGGCGTTCCAGAATGTCGTCGATGCTTGCAGGCGACAGGTTTTCATAGAGCCGGTCGTTGACGCGCATGGCGGGCGCCGTGCCGCAGGAGGCGAGGCATTGAACGGTCTCGAGGGTAAACATCCCGTCGCTCGTCGTCTCTCCGGGCCTGATGCCCAGCTTCGCCCCGACATATTCGACAACCCGCTCGGCCCCATCGTTCAGATAGCATGAGAGGCCCTCGCACACCTGAATGACATGGCGGCCCACCGGCTTCGTCCTGAACAGGGTGTAAAAGCTCGCTGTACTGTATACCTCGGAATCGGTCAGTCCCAGGCGCTTCGCCACCTGGTGCACGGCGTCTCCGGTAAGGTATCCGGTCTGTTCCTGCGCAACGTAAAGTGCGGCGAGCAGCATGGACCGCTTTGCCGGATCGACCACAGCGCCTTCGTTGCTT
>Ga0208195_1000730_pt1 | contig 41356 bp, 38 predicted proteins | sample AD_UKC077_MetaG_FD_184441 | JGI IMG/M metagenome (GOLD analysis project Ga0208195, IMG submission 184441) | Active sludge microbial communities of municipal wastewater-treating anaerobic digesters from USA - AD_UKC077_MetaG (SPAdes) (version 2) | ecosystem: Engineered > Bioreactor > Anaerobic >... | reverse complement strand
TCTTGTACTGGATGAGGGGGTACTTGTAGATCAGCTTATCCGTCACGTGCTGGTGGAGGAGGGCGTGCTCGTTGAAGCTGGTGGCGAAGAAGCCGCGGAGCTTGGCGGCATCCCCGACCATGGGGGCGTCGGAGTGGAGGGTGAGGCGGAGGATTTTGAGGATCATGGCATTTCCTTCATCAGAAGATCAGAGAGCCCTCATCGGCTTTATCGCGCTTGAAGCCCGTCTCCATGTCATAATAGTTGGGTAGCTCATGCATCGAGATGTAACCGATATTGGAGCCATCAACGATCAACGAATGTCCAGATCTCTCCGGAACTGATATTATGTACTCACTTAACTGCTTCTTTATCTTCAGATATTTTTTCGACCGTTCTAGATGGTCATTCTCAGATTGCATCTCTTTATAACGTTTCCATATCTCCACAGCGTCGCCGTCCTGCTCGATAAAGACGTTCACTCTAGGATAGTCTTCTTCGATTAGTTTGAAGCTCTCGCTTAGATCCTTAAATGCCAATCCAGCAATGCATTCTAGACTGTCTTTTGATTCCTTATCTCCCATGCCTCTTTTCACAGCTTTGAAATACTTGTCGTTTAGGTCAAGGAATTCTGACTCGTTTATCGTCCCTTCAATCGGCTTCAGTATGTCCAGCGTCTTGCTTATCAAGAAGGGATCATAGATATATTTATAAAACTCTTTTTTATCATCTATCAGAATGAAAATATTTACAATTCCCTTTTCACCTTTGGCAGAGTTCCTGTTGCATCTGCCCGCCACCTGGTTGATGGAGTCCAGTGGAGCAAAATCCCGGTAAACAACATCTGCGTCGATGTCAACTCCTGCTTCAATCAGCTGGGTGCTGACTATGACCTTTCTCCTTCTTTTCGTATTCTTCTCCTTGATCTGATCGATTCGCTCAAGCCTCATCTTTGGGATCACGTTGGTGGAGAGGAAAAAACACTCAGTATCTCCAAGCTCCAGCCCCTTAACGAACCTGTAAACATCCTGGGCCGATCCGATGGTATTGAGAACAATAAGAAAATCCTTGCCAGGATTTTCCGTCAGATCGTTTTTAAGGAAGGCCTTGAAGTCATCGAGGGTGAGGGCTCTATCAACTCTCGGGAATAGCTGAATTCTATCCAGGCCCCGAAAATACTCCTCTTTCCTCTTAGCTACCTCTTTTATCTCTCCTTCCGCCTCATCAAAGATGAGCGGCTGGGTCGCGGTGATGAAGACCACATAGCTATTGAACTTCTCGCAGAGCATATTCAATGAATCGCGTATCAGCTGCCAGTACTGGTGAGGCACAGCCTGAACCTCATCAAGAATTATTATGGAGTTGACCAGTTTGTTAAACTTGCGAAGCTGCTTATTTTTGTTGGAAAATAGAGTGTTAAATAGCTGCCAGAAGGTCGTAACGATTATCTCTGAGTTCCAGCCCTCCAGAAGAAGCAGGCTTTTATCGACATCATACTCGTTCTCTGATGTCTTGTATTTCACTTCCGCCAGATGGTGATGCTTGAGAAGAAGCCTCGAATCTTTGGAATTCTCTTTGGCTACAACCTCATCGAAGACTTTGTAGTTTTGATCAATGATACTCAGAAACGGCAGTGCATAGATTATTCGGGGCTTGATTCTTCGCTCATTTTCCAACCTCACTCTTAGCTTCAATGATAAGGAGAGTGCGGCCAGAGTCTTGCCCGTCCCTGTGGGTACGTTCAGGGATAGGATTCGATCGTCAAGATTCCAAGCCATGATGCTCTCGATGGCGTCTTCATAAATCTGATTCCTAAGGTCATTGATGTTGTTTTTATTGGAAGAAAACCCTTTTAAATCTCGATATTCGTCAACAAGCTTTGATGAAAGGTCCAAGCGGTCCAGATGAGCGCCTTCCAAGCCCGCGTCGGTCTTATCGGCATCTAAAAGGGCAGAATAAAGAAACTGCGAGATAAAATAAGGATATAGGTCGTTTCCTTCACTTAAGCGTCTCACAAATCGCTTCTCTTTTCTGCCAATTTCTGTGGCAGATTCTTGTAAAATATAATTTATAATATTAGTTAAATTGATTCCTAAGTTAATATTACCCTTCTCCAGAAGCGATGCCAAAATCTCGCTGATTTCTGCCCTGCCAATAGAATCGATGGAATTTATCTGCTCTTCTGCGACCTTAAAGATTTTATCTTTATCAGCATCAATGTCCTTGATCTCATCCATGGCATTTAGAAGATTTCCGTGGTGCCTTTTCACGGCAAGGAAAGAAAAAAGGGGGAGAAAATCGGCCAGCCCGCCATTACACCCAGTATTTCTCAAGTACTCTTTTATCACTGCATAAGTAAAAAACGCAGATAGAAGACCGTGATGAGTAGTATCCTTTGATTTGAGAGATTTTTTCTTCGTCTCATCCTTTTCATTGATATATTCCTGGAAAAATCCAGTTGCCTTCCCCAGATCATGTGTGATTCCAATGAGGTATGCCGCATCTCCCAAGAGGTCGGCATCATCTATGTTCAAGGATCTATCTGCAATGGTTTTCCTACTCAAATCTCCCACACGCTGCAGATGATCAACAAGGCGTTTATCTGGATGGGATTTCAGCTTAAAGGAATAAGATTCGTTCGCTATTTCCGTCATTCTCCAGCTCCCATAACTCACTAGCCTTCGCTAGAATGCTCTTTCCGTTGCGCTCAAAAAGAATCTCTCGATAATCAATTACCTCTCTTGCTTCACCCATCTCGCAGGGCATTACCTCAGAGAAGTACTCTTTGCCCTCCTCGAATTCCGTCTTCTGAATGAACTTCCCAGGTACAACGCTGTCAATTTCCTGAATCTCTTCGCCGGCAGCGATTCGCTCATATTCACCTACGTACTCAAAATTACAGATGAGCTCACTCAGCCCAAGACAAGGCGTATAAATCGATTGGTGGCTTGAAAGTATCTCTCTGACTTTTTCATAAAATTCTTTGTTCGAATGCGAGAAATAAATCCTATACTTCGGATCTTTCACAAACTCAAACCTGATCTGTGTCCGGTTCTTGATCAGGTGCATTTTTAAGGCGGTCTTGGTATCGATCAGGTTTTCGCCTATCCTCACCTTTTTTACGGGAGCCATGATCCTGCAGCCGATCATTGCATTATCTCTAAAGAACCAGCTAAAATAATCCGACTTATCAAGGCCGGCAATCGCTCCAATCAATCCTGAGAGCGCGGTGCGGGGCGGAAAAGAGTAGGTGAGGGGCGAGCTGGTCGAGTAATTCTTCCTGAAGTGGGCATAGTCTCCCCACACATCGAACACTATTACTCTCTCCGGCATCTGGACCTCAGAACGTGATCGACTTAACAGCAATGCCTGTTGCCGCTGCCAGTCCATCAATCGAAAAATCTGCACCGTCTTTGCAGAAATTCAACCTATCATCTGCGCAAATCTCTATGTCCTTGATAGAGGCCTTTTCCGCGGCGAATTTCTTGATCAGACCAGAGACGTCAATTTTGAAGTCGTCTGTTCCTCGGATGTTCTCGTGCGGCATCTCCGTGTTCAGCTTGAGCATCTTATCCAGATCGCCGATGTGATAGTTTTCTTTGCTGTAATTAACTTTCAGCAGCATTCTCGGAACCTGCCCGGCCTTGGTCCTGGTGATCAGGCTCTTGGTTCCGTTCCAGGTCCCTTCCAGCAAGAGCTTGAGATCGTCTTCGGTGAGGTGAGTGTGCTTGGCTGCATTCTCATTTATGATTCCGTAAAAGAGAATAAGCGAATACGGCAGTATGTCCTCTTCGCGAAAAGTCTCTTTTTTTGAACCCTCTTTCGAAGCGAAGGCTCCAGTTCCTCTGATATGCTTCATGGTAACGCGGTGAAGCGATCTGCCAATCTTGAACTGAACCGGTCCGGTGAAGGTTATGGAATCCTCTTTGAGGGGAATCACCCCCCCGAAGAGGCGGATATCGATGCATTCGTTGAGAATCCTTTCTGCATTATTATCAAAGTTCCCAGCTCGTTGGATTCCCGTCTGTATACTGCGAGTTGTCTTATCATGGACCACTTCTTTTACGAAGATCTCCTCTCCCTTGAAATCGTGGAGATAATCGCGTATGGTTCTCTTCAATCTGACATCTGTAACTAGGTTGATGCCCGTCTCTTCATCAATCCTGGGCTTGTTCTCATCCAGAGGATCGCCGTTTGGATTTCCATCTCGGATATCGTATATAAAGAGAATCTCGGATCTGTTCTTGACTTCCCCGCTCATCCTTTATGCCTCCTCCCCTATCTGTTCTTCGTTTTCTCTCTCATTCTTGAATAGCTTCTGCATATCCATTCCCAGAACAAAGTAAAAACTTAGCTCATCATCGGTCTCTATCCAGTTGACTCCAGCTAAAATGAAGTGTTGAGCAATAATCGATTCCAGATCTCGGTAGTAGTTCTTTCCGTATTCTTCCAGCTTATTTTGGATTTCAGGAAGAAGCCTTTTGATAAGTGCTTCGTTCATTTTCAAGCCATGCAGCTTGGTGCGGAATGGCGTGGCGTTTTTATCCCTCCACTGGATATTCAGAAGCTTTTGGGCGAGCACACCTTCCAGGAATGTCGCTTTCTTGGCATCGCTTGTAAAGAACGGTTTATTGGCCTCGAAGAATCTCACAACTTTCAGATCCATTGTGAGACCTTCGAGATTCTCGAAAGATTTCAGTCCACTCTTTCCATCCATTTCTTCCGTATCCTCCTTGTAATTTCTGAAAAGATTAAGCTCCGCTAGATAGTGTAATAGTAGGAAGCCGTTCAATATGACAATTTTGGTTTGATGGCCTTTGAGGAACTCATCTCTTACTCTTCTCATTATGAAATTTATTATCAGATTATAATCAATTGGATCCCCCACAAAGGTCTTGTTCACGATCTCAAGGAAGATCTTGTCGAAGGTCCTGTTCTTTGACTCTTGCGGGAAAAATCTTCTCACGACCCCGAAATTGAATTCAAGACGAATCTTCTCACGCTGTGCCTCGCTCAATAGAAGATCGCTGTAAATCTTAAATCTCTCATCCACACAGCTCTTAACTTTAAAAAGATATCTCAATCTAGATGGCAGAACCCCCTCTATCATAAGCAGAATTCTATACGATGACTGCTCTTTTTTATAAAATATTAGGCTGTTGCTGATGAAATCCTCCATTTCTTGGACTAAATCAAGAATTTCGTCTTCATCAGATGTTATGCTCTTCCTCACGTCGCCAGATAAGTTCTGCTTTCTCTTTTGATTCTTTCCGCCTAAAATGCGTAAAATGTACTGAAAATCGCCGCCTAAGGCAAGCTTCGGAACGAGCAAGTATCTAAAGCCGTAAAAGCTGAAGTCTAGTCTCTCCTCAATGTACTTCTTGCCCAGCTCCAGACGGGTGGCACAGTCGAAGCAAACAGGCGTATTCTTCCACGACTCCGAGACCTCAAAACCTCCGGCGATGAAGCCAGGCTTGTCAAAGGTGTGGAATGCCCAGGGAATTGCAAAGCCATAGACTTCTTTTTTTCTCTCTTTACAGACTGAACATAAAGCTTCCTTTCCTAATGAAGTTCCCTGCGATTTTTTAGTTATATACTTGTCTTTGCCCTTAAGCAACAAGATGTTCCTAAAGACTGGGATATCTCTTAGATATTTAATCTCACCATTATTCTTAATACCTAATGTTATAATGGCATATTCATCCGATTTCTTCAGAGATAATTTATCTTTGAGTTCCGCCAATATCGTTTCAGATTTGTTGTTTATAGCAATACTCATTCTTTTGAGTTCTTCTTTGTCTTTTTCAGATAAATCGTTACTGTCACACTTCTGGAACCACCTGAGAAATTTATTTTCAAAAGTTTTGTCTATCTCGGTTATTCTGCTTGTAGGCGTTGCATCAGTTGCAGCAGAATATCCTCTCTTATAGAGATAGTTTTCAAAATCTTTGAATACCTGGTATTCCACGTGGCTGAATGAGTAATCACCGTTCTGCTCATTCAATACCACAATTAATACAAATTTATATTTTCCATTGCTATTCGGGTTTTCTATAAATGTGGTAAGAAGGTCTTCGCCACCATTGACTTGTTGGACATATCCCCCGATCCTGCTTACAGCCTCAATCATTCAAATCACCATCTTCAAACACATATATTCCTATACGTGCAGTCCACGCACCTCGCCTTCTGCTTCGTCCCATCGGGATAGTACCCTCTCTGAATTATCATAAGTATCTCACGCACCATCTGCTCTGCTCTCTTATAAACTTTATCCCCGAGCTTTATCTCCTCCACGTGATGATTGCTCCTGGAATAGCATACATACCCCCGGTTTACCTCGACGCCGTAATGTTCCATGATCAGGAGGGCGTAGAGGGCCGCCTGATACTTGTGGGTCCTGTACACGGTCTTCTTCCACTCCGCGAACTTGTAGTCCATCGGCGCAGCCGTTCCGTCCTCCAGGAATAGGACCTCGTCCACCTCCCCCTTGAGGTGATGCCTCCGGGAGGTGAGGTAGACGGATATCTCCTTTCTCGTGCACTTCAGCCTCTTTCGCACGTAGTCCCGGTTCACCTTCTCCCGGCTCTCGTGGAGCTCCCTCCCCTTCAGCACCTTGTAGCGCCTCTCTTCTCTCTGGGGGATGCCAAGGCAATGCATGAAGAATACGAACCGGGGGCAGAAGAGATACTCCAGGGCATCGGAGACGGTGATGAAGACCTCCTCCCCCTCTCCCTTCCCTTCCGGGGCTGGCGAGAGATCTACCTTGGGCTCCATCCAACCCTCAGAAGATCTTGGTGGTGGTGATCCCGGCCACCAGATCTCGGTCGAACCCCTCGCCGATCAGCTTGATCTTCTCGAAGCAGTCCTCGCAGATGGGAAAGACGTAGACCGAGTCCGACCCCTCGATGATCGCCTCGCACTCCAGGGCCAGGGAGTCGGCCTCGTTCCGATTGAGGTCGCCGAGAAAGGCGCTCTTCTGGACCCGGAAGAGGCCGTAGCCCTTGCAGATCTTCGCCACCCGACTCCGGATCTTGTCGTCGGTAATATCGTAGATCGTCCATACCAGCATTAGAGACTCCTGCCTTCTCCTCCGTCTCATTCTTCTTCCGCGTCCAGGACGTTCACATCGAAGTCCTCCGGAAGCTCGGTTCCGGGCCGGATCAGAGAGTTGGCGATCCTGTGGCACTCCATAGTGATGGTGTTTCTCACCTTCACGTTCCGCCCCCGGTAGGAGATCGGCTCATCCAGGGCGGCGTTCACCGCCTCGATCAGGGCAGCCTTTCCGTCCTTGGAGAGGCCTATCCCCTGCTCCAGCGGCTCGAAGAACTCGTCCTTGATCATCCGTTTGGTGAAGAGGTGGACGACGGCCTCATCGATGTAGGTCCGAAATATCTCGATGACGTCGAAGACTAGGGACTTCTTGTTGTAGGAGTCGGTGTGCAGAAACCCCACATACGGGTCCAGCCCCGCTATGATGCACCCCTTCTCCACCAGCGAGTAGAGAACTCCGTACCCGTAGTTGAGCATGGCGTTGAACTCGTCTTTGGCGGGGCTTCTGCTCCTTCCAGTAAAACGATACCTTTCGGGCATTATCGATGAGATGGCCCCAAAGTAGGCCCGAGAGGCCATCCCCTCCAGCCCGAGGATCTCCTGCCTCCGGAAATCTATAGTTCCCCGGAGCCGCTTCATATCCTCCCGGGACCGCTCGATCTCCTGGATGTAGCTTCCGAGATCGTCCCCCTTCTCCGGCCTCGCCTTCTTCAGCCGATTCAAAAGGGCGATCTGATCATCGAGCTTCTTTAAGCCCCACCCCTTGGCCAGGTTCAGACCATCGGCGGTGTCATAGATCTCCAGCTGCATTCTCCGGATCAGGGTGGTGCTCCCCAGCTTCGGATGCCAGACCCTTCCGTAAGGGTCTCCATGGGCGTCGAGAAAGACTATATCTATGTTGTTCTCCACCGCCATCTTAATGGCATCGGTCGTTATGTATGCAGCTGTGGTGATCAGGATGCTGTTGATTTTGTTCGCTGATACCTCGAAGCTTTTATCGTCCTTCTTTACCAAAAAACAGCTCCCGCTTTTTCTTAGATAAGATCCATATGTATTGATCACAAGCTGCATCTTATTTATCACAACCTTGATATCTGAGATGGTCGTTAAAATTTAAGCATTTTGGTATATGCTCCTGAAAATGATCCACCGACGAGGGAAGTCGAACAGGTTGATCATTACAGTCTCCCGAAATAGCCGACTTGTCCTACCCGCAACGCTCTCGCTCCTCCAGGATTGCATGGTTCAGAAAAAAAACGCTCCATATTCCCAGCAAAGCACCAGGCCGCCCTTTCGAAGAAGTTGAGCCTCCCAGGCCATATTCTGCCAAGCCCATCTTCCCCAATCCTCCAACTCAGTCGAATGATAACCTGCTTATATCTAAGAGGCGTTTGATCTACTATGGACATCGTACTCCGCGATCGGTTCACCGCATTATGGCAGAAGTACTTCCCGGGGGCGGAGCTTCCCATAGCCCTGGAGCTGAGGGAGATATCCCCCGATGTAGAGAAGGTCCCGCCGCCGGAGGGGTGGAGCTGCCTCATCTGCCAGATCAACCGGGTCAGGAAGGGGACGCCCCTCGTCTTCGATGCGAGTTCGATCTCCTGCCCCGGCGGGCTGATGTATGCGGGCTATTCAACGAAGCGCCCCCCCGAGTTCCGATACTTCCTCTCGTACGGCAAGCCCGGCGTCCTCGAGGGGGAGAGGTACAAAATGACCCCGGAGATCGTCGACTCCTGGGAGAAGACTATCCCCGAGTTCTCCTCGGCGGGAAAGGAGATGCACTTCACCCGGTGGGACCAGCTCGCCGAGGCGGACTCCCCCGACGTCGTGATCTTCTTCGCCCGCCCCGAGGTCCTCTCCGGCCTCTTCACCCTCGCAAACTACGACAGAAGCGACCCCAACGGCGTCATCTGCCCGATGGGCGCAGGATGCAGCTCCATCATCTCATATCCGGTGCTCGAAGGGCAGAAACGGGAGGACGAGCCGAAGGTCGTCCTGGGGATCTTCGATCCGTCCGCCCGGCCCTGCGTCCCCCTGGACGTCCTCTCGATGGCCTTCCCGATGAAGAGGTTCGAGAAGGCGGTCGGGTACATGGAGGAGAGCTTCCTTTCGACGAAGACATGGACGAGGGTCCAGAAGAAGATCGAGCGGAGCGCGGCTCTTTATCGGAAGGGGTGAAAGGACGGGGCCGAAACCGCCCCCTCAACTCATCCGGAGACCTGCTTTGCGGTCGACGCCGAGGACGGCGAGGCGCCGACCTGCCCCCCTCCGCGATTCTCAGATCCTCAACTCCTCAGAACATGATCCCGCAGTCGTAAGCCACCAGCACCTCCTCCCCCTCGGCGAGGATCTCGTGGGGAAACTCCCTCTTCACCGTCATCGACCTCTGGAGGAAGCCGCCCCACTTGGTGAAGACGACGACCTCGACCTTAACCATCTCCTCATCCATGGTGACGACGGGAGCGAGGTCGTACCCGGCGAGGTCCGAGAGGAGACCCTCGATGGTGGCCTCGTCCTCCCCGACCCAGCCCCTCAGCTCGTCGAGGCTGGCGTTTGCAGCCTCCTGGTCGCAGACGATTCCGTCGTCGTTGTAGGCGGCGTGCCAGAACTGGTAGAACTGCTCGCCCTGAATGCAGAGCAGGGCGAGCTGGAAGAAGCTCTCCGCCGTCCCGTCGGCCTCGACGTGGCGGAGGTAGAAGTCCTCCCTCTCTTCGGGGCTTTTGGCCGCATCCGCCGCCAGGTACTCGGCGTAGTTTCTGTAGGCCGGCTGATCGGCTGGCCTCGCGTATAGGACGGGGGCTCCCCCGATCCCAGCGTAGTCGTAGACGTAGTCGAGGCTGTAGCCGAACTCCATCCAGAGTCGGTCGAGGACCTCGAAGTACGAGCCGACGTCGAAGTCCCCTCCGGCCCGCTCGGCGTCCTCGGCCATCAGATGGTCGGGAAGCTCCTGGGAGTCGATGAGGGCATCGAACCGGGCGACGACCTCCTGGGAGCGATCGGGGGAGATCCGGACCACCTCCGCCCCTCCCGCCCCGGCGGCTTCGGACGGGGTGACGGGGAGGAAGGCGGCCAGGGGGAGGATGGAAAGGAGGATGAGCGTATGCAGGACCGATCTATGGATCATCATATTCGACCTCGGAGCCTCTTTGGATCTTCTTTTACATGAATGATTACAATTCCCGTTATTTAATGGTATTCTGGGCGGACTATTCATCTGCAAATATGATGGCGAAGAAAGAAGCATCATCGGGTACGCCAACGGGTGAAACATTATAAAGAGATATAAGGAGATAAAAAAGGAGTTTGATGGGAGGGATGAACTGAGATGGAAGAATGAAGAGGGCCGATATCACCGCCAAGGTGTGGGAAGAGGAGAGCGTATAAGTATCCGAATGCCCTAAGCTGGGGGCTTGCAAGCCTGGGAGATACGCCCGATGAGGCCCTCGAAAACCTGAGAGATGCGGTTTGAGCTGTACCTGGATACCGCCGAACTCCTGGGCATGAGGATGACCAAAAGAGATTATAAAAAAATCTTGTTGGGGCCTTTCTCACCCCAGGATCTCGTGGAGACGGAAGAGGTGCGGCCCGAGCTTCCCCTCGAAGTTCCCGGCGGAGATCTTGACGACGCCTGGGACCCTGCAGGCCGCCATGATCCCGGAGCGCATCGACCTCTCGATCGCCTCCCGGCTGACGCCGTTGATCACCACCTCGTAGGAGGCCCGGATATGCGGCGGCAGGATGCAGACCCCCTCGTCCTTGAGGGTCGGACAGAACCTCTCGTTCGTCGAGGCCTTCAGGAACTTGTAGCGGCTCCCCACCTTCGAGCCGCTGGCGACGACCCCGCCGGGAAATGGCGTGATCGTCCCCTCCTCCTCCCGGATGGCGTCGACGGCAGCCTCGGCGGCCATGAGGGCGGCGGCCTGGTTCTCGGCCATGATGTAGAAGTTCCCCCCGGCGATCCCGTCGACGGCACCTATCTTTTCCTCGACGATGAAGTCGCCGGACATCACCGGGATGCTGCAGACCCCCCGGTCGCAGTAGGCCATCTCCTTCTGGAAGCCGTCCCCGAAGAACTTCAGCTTCGCCCCCGTATCGAACTGCTTCTCCGCCTCTGGGAGGCCGTTGAAGACCGCCGTCGTCGGCGCCGTCAGGACGCACTGGCCTATCCGGGCGAGGAGGGACGCCTCCAGGTTCTTGAAGCTCATGTTGCAGATCTGGATGTAAAACCCCGGCCTCCCGTCGGGGGTCTCAGTCCGCCGGGCCCTCCGCTCGATCCCCGCCTCCGCCGGGCACATGATGACGGAGGTCCCAAAGCCCGTCGCCTCTCGGGCCGCCTCCATCGCCCACCGTTCGGTAATCGCCGTGATCAGAACCCTCGCCACCTTTATCGGAAAGCCCTCCGCAAAGGTATCCTCGATCTCTACGCCGTTTATCTCCATCCCGTCCACTCCTCAAGATCTTCGACAACAGTTTAATAATTCAAATCGCGTGAATTTGAGTTCATACCTTCGGCTTCAAAATTTCCTGGGGCTTTGGGTTGTACGCGGCAAGGCTGAAGCCTCCGTCGTCGAAGGCCGCCGCCGAGCAGACCGGCCTTTCAAAGGGGAGGTCGAAGGCCGCCCTCGCCACCTCCTCGGCGTCGCCCCCGGCGACGGCCACCTCCTCAAACTCCGTCTTCTCGTAGGTGGCGACCATGAAGGCCCCGCCCCCGGTGAGGTCGAACTCCTTCACCCTGATCTCGTCCTTCCGGGAGATCCCCAGCCACCCCCGCCCCCCCATCACCGCCCCGGCGATCCGGGGGGTGTCCAGCTCGTCCCTCTCGTAGCCGAAGGCGGTGAGGCTGAAGGCGATAGCCTCAAGAGGCCTCGTCCCATCGTTGATCTTCTCGGCGATCATGTCCGCCTGGGTCCCGTTGGCGACGACCGCCGCCCTCCCGGCGACCCGGATGGCGTTGTAGGCGATGTAGGGGTTTCTCTCCAGATCTTGAGGATTCAGGGGCGATACGAGAACGAGATCGCCCCGGACCCTCGCCCGCCGGTTGGGAAAGGAGCGGGACGACACCCGGTATCCGACCCACGCCCTTCCTCTCGTCCCGCCTATGACCACGATCCTTCCTACGTACATATCCATCCTCCAGAAGGTAGAGGTCCTGGGGGGTCCTCGTCCCCCTCAGTCCAGAAGGCCGAACTTCTCGGCGTTGGCGTCGGCCATCGCCTGGATCTGCGCCAGGACCTCCGCTCCCCCCTCCGCCCGGAAGAGGTGCTTGTACCTCCCCTGGGTCTTGAGGTAATCCTCGACGGGCCTCTTCCTCCGGACCTTCGTCACCCCGGCGAGGGCGCCGTCGACGTACTCATACAAAGGCCAGAGGCAGGTCTCGACGACGAGCCTCGCCTGCTCGATGGTGTCCCCCGCCTCGAAGCTCCAGCCGGTGATGCAGGGGGCGTTCACCTGGATGTAGGCGGGGCCGTCGGCCGATAGAGACCGTCTTACCTTCCGCCGGAGGTCGACGGGGTAGGCGATGGAGGCGGTGGCGACGTAGGGGACGCCGTGGGCTACGGCTATCGCCGGCAGGTCCTTCTTCGGCCTGGGATTACCAAGGCTCAGCTTCCCCGTCGGCGTCGTCGTCGTCTTGGCGCAGAAGGGGGTCGAGCCGCTCCTCTGGACCCCAGTGTTCATGTAGGCCTCGTTGTCGTAGCAGACGTAGGTGATCCTGTGCCCCCGGTCGAACATCCCCGAGATCGAGCCGAAGCCGATGTCGAAAGTGGACCCGTCGCCGCCGATGACCAGGAGGTTTATGTCCGTCTTTCCGAACCTCTTGAGGGCCACCTCCACCCCGGAGGCGACGGCCGCGGGGTTCTCGAAGAGGGAGTGGATCCAGGGGACCCTCCAGGAGCTCTCCGGGAAGGGGGTCGAGGTGACCTCGAGGCATCCCGTAGGCGAGACGACGATGGTGTTGGGACCCGCAGCGTCCAGGACGAGCTTTATCGCCGTCGGCATTCCACATCCTGCGCAGGCCCTGTGGCCGGGCGCAAACAAACTCTCTTCCATGATAATCCTCCTAGAGACACTCTGGCTTCACGTCGAAGATCTCAAACTCCGCCTCGATCCCGGCGTCTTTGACCTTCGACGCCCTCTCGACGATCCCTCTTATCTGCTTGACCCCGATGTCCCTGCCGCCGAGGCCAGCCGCAAAACCGATGATCGGCATCCTCGCGGGGCTGTTGTAGAAGGCACCCTTGAGGTCAGTCAGAAGGGCGCTCTCGTAACCCATCGAGAGATCCTTCTCGATCGTCACTATGACGTTTGCATCCTTGAGGGCCTTCTTCAGCTCCTCCTCGGGGAAGGGCCGATAGCTGCGGATCTTGACGAGGCCCACCTTCACCCCTTCGGACCGGAGCCCGTCGATCGCCTCCTTGATCGTCCCTATGACGGAGCCCATGGCGACGAGGGCGACCTCGGCGTCCTCCATGGCGTAGGTATCGATGAGGCCGCCGTATCCCCGGCCGAAGACCTCCTCGAACTCCTTCGAGGCCTCAGCGATCTTCTTTTTCGCCCTCTCCATCGCCTGATACTGGAGGTACTTGAACTCGGTGAACCAGCTCGGATCGGCGAAGGCCCCGAAGGTCTTGGGATCCTCTGGGTCGAGGACGTCCTCCGGCCTGAAGGGCGGGAGGAACTCTCTGACCTTCTCGATATCGAGGAACTCCACCGGCTCGTAGACGTGGGTGAGGATGAACCCGTCCATGCAGGCCATGGAGGGGGTGAGGATCTTCGGGTCCTCGGAGATCTTGTAGAGCTGGGGGGTGAGGTCCATCGCCTCCTGGACGTTCTCGGCGTAGATCTGGATCCAGCCCGCATCCCTGGCGGCCATGGCGTCCTGCTGATCGTTCCAGATGGAGAGGGGGGCGCTCAAGGCCCTGTTCACCGTCGTCATGACGATCGGAAGCCTCATCCCCGAGACGTTGAAGAGGACCTCGAACATCAGGGCGAGCCCCTGGGAGGTCGTCGAGGTGTAGGTCCGGGCCCCCGCAGCAGACGCCCCGATGAGGGAGGAGAGGGAGGAGAACTCCGACTCGACGTTGATGTACTCGCAGTCTAGCTCACCATTGGCTACGAACTCCGAGAGGTGCTCGACGATGTGGGTCTGGGGGGTGATCGGATAGACCGATATGACATCGGGAGAGCAGCACCGGACGGCGTCGGCTATCGCATAAGATCCTTCCACCACTTTCTTCATCTACTTCTCCTCCAGGACCATGGTGATCGCACCCCGCGGGCATTCGTGGGCGCAGACGCTGCACCCCTTGCAATAGTCCAGATCCGGAACGAAGTTCCCCTCGATCTGGTGGATGCAGCTCTCGGGACAGTAGATCTCGCAGAGGCTGCACTTGATGCACTTATCGTGATCGAAGACGGGAACGAAGGTCCTCCAGGCGCCGGTCTTGGTGATCTCGGTGCTCCCCGGCTCCACCACCATTTTAACTATACACCTAGTCATCGGCTGACCCCCTCGTAAGCGGTCTTTATGGCTGCCAGGTTCTTCTCACCGAGGGACCCGCTGAACCGGCTCAATATGGCCTTGTTTATGCTCTCGAGGCTCACCTCGCCGGTGGCGCCGCAGAAGGCTCCGAGCAACGTCGTGTTGACGATGGGCCTCCCCAGCTTCTCGAGGGCGATCTTGGTGGCATCGATGGTGACGACATCCGCCTTGGTTTTGAGCTTGAGGTCTTTTGTATCCCTGTCGGTGTTTATGATTATCTTCCCCTCCGGCTTGAGGCCGCTCGCCACGTCGACGACCTCCAGGAGGGTGACGTCCTGGACGATGACATAATCGGGCTCGTAGATCTGGCTTCTGATCCGGATCGGCTCGGATGCAATTCGGGTAAAAGCCATGACTGGAGCGCCTCGCCGCTCCACACCAAAGGCTGGAAAGGCCTGGGAGTACTTCTTATCCTCAAAAGCCGCAATCGCTATCAACTCAGCAGCAGTAACAGCTCCCTGGCCACCCCGGCCGTGAAATCGAATCTCCTTCAACCGGTGACCTCCTCATCGGCGTGAGGCAGCGACAGGATATAGCCTTTTCGGAGATCGAGCCGACGGAGGCGCATCAGCACATTTTTATATCGGACGGGAGCCTAAGGAAAAGAGTTTCCCATGAAGGATGATGCTGAAGAGGAGAACGGCAAAGACGAAAGGGACTGTCAGGACGAGCTGCTCTTCGCGGTCAAGGCAGCCCAGCAGAGCCTCACCGAGGGGACCAGCCCCAACGTCCGGGAGGTCCTGGGCTTCGTCGAAGGGATGGCCCCCTTCCTGGACAGGGATACCCTGATCCAGCTCAAGTGCGCAAGCTGCGACAACTACGCCCCGTCCTTCTTCTCCGGAGAGGAAGAGTTCGGCGTCGTGGAGCCGCGAGCCTATTGCCACTCCAAACGGCAGCCTCTCCACCACCTCAACCTCTTCACCATAGCCAAGTGCCTGGAACACTCCCGAGAGGGACAGGAAGAGCTGCTGGAGCTGGCGAACTCTGTGGTGGAGGAGGACCTCCGGCCAGCCCTCGCCGACAAGAAGCTCTACGACAGAAACGCCTTCGCCAGCTACGATGTGGACTACCGGACGATCTCCAAGCGGAGCATGGTCTGCATAGTCTTCGGCCACGATGACGAGGGCGAGTTCGTGGAGAGCGGGATCAGAGTTTGCATTCTGAGAAGGCTGGACCCGGGCTTCGGCGAGGATACCGCCAAGATCAGGGCGGTCCAGACCTACGGCCGGCCCGTCATGGTGGTGATGGCCGCCCGCCAGATCCGGCGACAGATGGATATCGACGAGGTCTTCGAGGGGATCGCCGAGAAAAGGGAGATGGACATCGTCTATCTCTGATCTCTTTTTGGCTTCGATCACAAGTACTAAATAACTAATTGAAGGATGTTTATTGCAATGGCAGACTGCATTGTGCCCGATACGAGCGTGGTGATCGACGGCAGAGTTTCGGCCAGGGTCGCCTCCGGCGAATTTGAGGGCAAACGAGTGGTAGTCCCCGAGGCGGTGGTGGCGGAGCTGGAGGCCCAGGCCAACCACGGCCGCGAGACGGGGATCAAGGGGCTTGAAGAGCTGAGACGCCTCTCGGAGCTGGCGAAGGCCGGCAAGATCGAGCTGGAATACGTGGGAGTGAGGCCCGACCTGGACCAGATCAAGCTCGCCGGAGGCGGCGAGATCGACGCCATGATCAGGGACGTGGCCCTGGAGATCGGGGCCTATTTCCTCACCAGCGACTCGATCCAGTCGAGGGTGGCGGGGGCGATGGGGCTCGAGGTGGAGTACGTCCGACCCCAAAGGGAGGAGATCAAGCCGATCTCCCTTGAGAAATATTTCACCCCCGACACCCTCTCCGTCCACCTCAAGGAGGGGACGATCCCCATGGCGAAGAGGGGGAAGGTCGGAGAGTTCAACCTCGTCAAGATCGGAAACAGGAGCCTCAGCGAGAGGGACCTCCGGGATATGGTGAGGGAGATATTCGAGAGGGTCAAGTCCGACCCGGGCGCCCACATCGAGATGGAGAAGATCGGCGCCGCCGTCGCCCAGCTCGGACCCATGAGAATCGCCATCGCTCGGCCCCCCTTCGCCGACGGCCTCGAGATAACGGCGGTGAGGCCCGTGGCCAAGGTCGACCTGGAGGACTACCGGCACAGCGACGAGCTGAAGGCGAGGCTGAAGGAGGCCCACCGGGGTATCATGATCGCAGGCCCCCCCGGCTCGGGGAAGTCCACCTTCGCCGCTGGCGTCGCCAAGTACCTCCAGAAGTGCGACTACATCGTCAAGACCCTGGAAGCTCCAAGAGACCTCCAGGTCCCGGCGGAGATCACCCAGTACGGACCCCTGGAGGGGTCCATGGAGGCCTCGGCCGACATCCTCCTCCTGGTGAGGCCCGACTACACCATCTACGACGAGGTGAGGAAGACGAACGACTTCCAGGTCTTCGCCGACCTGAGGATGGCGGGGGTCGGAATGATCGGGGTCGTCCACGCCAATAAGCCGATCGACGCCCTCCAGAGGCTGATCGGCAGGGTCGACCTGGGGATGATCCCCCAGGTGATCGACACCATCGTCTTCATCGAGAAGGGGGAGGTGACGAAGGTCATGGACGTCGAGTTCATGGTAAAGGTGCCCGCCGGGATGACCGAGGCGGACCTCTCCCGGCCCGTCATCGTCGTCAAGGACTTCGAGACCGGGAAGGCGGAGTACGAGCTCTACACCTATGGCGAGGAGATCGTCGTCATGCCCATCTCCGCCGAGGGGAAGAAGCCCGCCTCCTGGGACCTCGCCTCCCTCCAGGTCCAGAAGGAGATGGCAACCCACCTCAAGGGACCCTTCGAGGTGGAGATGATCAGCGACTCCTCGGCGGTGGTGAAGGTCCAGGAGAACGAGGCGGCGAGGATCATTGGAAAGTCGGGCAAGAGGATCGAGGAGATCGAGCGGACGCTGGGGATTCACATCGACGTCCAGACCTTCGACAGCCGGGAGGAGCCCCTGGCCCCCCACATCGAAGACACCGGCCGCCACCTGGCAATCTGGGTCGGCGGAAAGCCCGGCGAGCGGGTCGAGATCTTCCTGGGAAAGGAGCCGGTCTTCACCGCCACCGTCGGCCGCCGAGGCGACATCCGGATGGTGAAGTCCTCAGACCTCGCCAAGCAGATCATGCTGAGGCTGAAGCACGGCGAGAAGCTGGAGGCGAGGAAGATCCGGGAGTGAAGAGCTCCCCCTTCCTCCTCATCCCTCCCTTCCTCCGTCCCCGATCTCCTCATTTTAACCGCCTCGGCCTCATGCCGGCTCGGATTTTTTGGTTATTTTAAATTGTATATGTATATATTCCCGGCCCGGCTGCCCTCAGATCCCCAGGGTCAGCCTGATGGTGTTTCTCACCGCCGGGGCGAGCCCCAGGGTCAGGAGGGCAAGGCGGGTCAGGCTCTCGAGGGACGGATCGTCCCGGAGGGCCCTCTCGACGAGGGCGAGGACGGGGATGAGGATCAGGAGCTTGAGGGGGAACATCACCAGGGCGGTCCCAGCGAGATCGATGAGGAGGCTTGGGACGACGTGCTTCTCGACGTAGCCGAACCAGTCCACCCCGACGTAGGTGGAGGCGGCGTCGAACATGTGGGCGAAGATGAGGAGGAGGTTGGGCCGCCCCGAGAGGGGGGCGATCTTGAGCTTCAACCCGGCCGCCGCCACCGCCAGGGTCGCCGCCGACCCGATGGCCAGGATCGCAAAGGGCGTCCAGGGGCTCTCCACCCCCAGGGTGGCGAGGAGGGCGAGGTTGGTCGCCGTCCAGGCGAGGCCGACGACGGCGTACCCGAAGATCCAGCGCTCCCCCAGGGCCCATCGGCTGAGGAGGAGGCCTGCCAGGGTCGCCACGGCGGCGAGGAAGTATATCAGCGGCGTAATCAGCAGATACTTGAGGGGAGCCGCCACCAGCTCCGCGTCCTCGACGACCCGGAGGCTCGCCCCCGCCAGGATGTAGGGGACGGTGGCGAGGACGAACCGCTCGTCGATGGCGATCTCAAGCCGCCGAAATAGCCTGAGGAGAAGCAGGATCATGCCGCCCAAGAGGAGGGCCCAGGTGACGGTGTTGACGGGATTGTATCCGGTGTCGTAGAGGATGGGGTCGACGTAGTGATCGTATATCCAGGGGTGCAAGGGATCCCAGCTCCTGCCGAAGGCGGTCGATCTCGGACTGAAGGGTGTTGGTAGCGGCATGGTATATTAGAGGATCGTTCTGGGGAATGGAGAAAGGGGGATCAGAGGCCGATGAGGGGAGGAAGCGGGGGGATGAGATGGAGAGGACGGATCGAGGCTATAGACAGCGCTTATCCTCATCGGGAGCGGGAAGGGCGCGGAAGATTTATATAGTGATGGTGGCGAAGGGAGTTCGTCCGTTTTCTGATTTTAATTCGAGGTATTTAGATGGTCGAGGTGTTCAAAGGCACAACTACGGTGGGAATCGTCTGCAAGGATGGTGTAGTCCTCGCTTCGGAGAGCCGGGCTACCATGGGCCACTTCATCGCCAGCACCACAGCCCAGAAGATATACCAGATCGCCGACCGCGTCGGCCTGACCACCGCGGGAGTGGTCGGCGACGCCCAGTCCCTCGTCAGGATGATCCAGGTCGAGTCCAGGCTATACAACATGCAGAGGGGCGAGCCGATGACGGTAAAAGGGACGACCTCCCTCCTCTCCAACGTCCTCTCCTCTAGGCGATACTTCCCCTTGATGGTCCAGCTCCTCCTCGGCGGGGTGGACAAGAAGGGGCCCCAGCTCTTCTCCCTGGACGCCCTGGGCGGCTCGATCCAGGAACAGAAGGTGGTGGCCACGGGATCCGGCTCCCCCACAGCCTACGGCGTCCTGGAGGCCCTCTACGACCCCGAGATGACCGTCGAGGAGGGGATGAAGCTGGGGATCCGCGCCATCCACAACGCCATGAAGAGGGATTCCGCCTCGGGTGACGTCATTCAGGTGGTCAAGATCACCGCCGAGGAGTATGAGGTGGAGGATGAGTCCGCTGTGGAGAAGATCCGGCAGGCGCTCTGAAAAATAAACTTTTTTTGGATGGGTTTAATTGTCTGTTGAGGAAGTGCTCCTTGAGCTCAAGCGGAGGGTACAGACCAAACTGCCTCCGAACATAAACGTCACCGGCATAGAATTCGAGGGCCCCGAGCTGGTAATATACACCGACGACCCGAGAAGGCTGGCGGACGATGGAGAGATAGTCCGATCCCTAGCAAAAGATCTGAGAAAGAGGGTGGTGGTGAGGCCGGACCTGAAGGTCCTGGCAGACCCGGAGGGAGCGGTCAAGAAGATCCAACAGGTGGTCCCCCCCGAGGCGGGGCTGACCAACTACTACTTCGACAGCGAGACCGGGGAGGTGGTGATCGAGGCGGAGAAGCCGGGGCTCGTGATCGGTCGGCACGGTGCCACCCTCAGGGAGATCACAAAGCTGATCGGCTGGACCCCGAAGGTGGTGAGGACGCCGCCGGTCCGGTCCGCCACCATCGCCAACACCAAAGAGTACCTCCGGTCCGTCCAATCCGAGAGGAAGGAGATCCTCAAGACGATCGGCAGGAGGATCCACCGGGATGTCGCCTCGAAGGATCAGTGGGTGAGGATAACTACCCTCGGCGGGTGTCGGGAGGTCGGCAGGAGCTGCATGCTCCTCTCGACCCCTGAGTCGAAGATCATCGTCGACTGCGGCGTAAACGTCGGCTCCGACGACAGTGCGACGCCGTACCTATACGTACCCGAGGTATACCCCTTAAACCAGATCGACGCCGTCGTCCTCACCCACGCCCACCTGGACCACGCCGGCCTCGTCCCGATGCTCTACAAGTACGGCTATGAGGGGCCGATCTACTGCACCCCCCCCACCAGGGACCTATTTGTCCTCCTCCAGCTCGACTACATCGACATCGCCGGACGCGAGGGGAAGAGGATGCCCTACGAGTCGGCGATGATCCGGGAGGCTCTTAAGCATACCATCACCCTGAACTACGGCGACGTCACCGACATAGCCCCCGATACGAAGCTCACCATGCACAACGCCGGCCACATCCTCGGCTCTGCCATCTGCCACTTCCACGTGGGAGACGGCCTCTACAACGTCGCCTTCACCGGGGACTTCAAGTTCGAGAAGACGAGGCTCTTCGACCCCGCCGTCCACTCCTTCCCGAGGCTGGAGACCCTGGTGACGGAGGCGACCTACGGCGGATCGAACAGCACCCAGCCCTCTCGGAAGGAAGCCGAGGTGAGGCTCCTGAAGGTCGTCCGGGATACCATAAAGCGGGGCGGAAAGGTGATCATCCCCGCCTTCGCCGTCGGCAGAAGCCAGGAGGTGATGATAGCCCTGGAGGAGGCTATCAGGAAGAAGTCCCTCGACGAGATCAGCGTCTACCTCGACGGGATGATCTACGAGGCGACGGCGATCCATACATCGTATCCCGAGTACCTGAACAACGAGCTCAGGGACCTGATCTTCCACAAGGGGATCAACCCCTTCCTCTCGGAGTGCTTCGTCCAGGTGGAGACCTCAAACCAGAGGGCGAAGATCGTGGAGGGCGACCCCTGCGTCGTCCTGGCGACGAGTGGGATGATGAATGGCGGGCCGATCCTGGAGTACCTGAAGGCCCTCGGCCCCGACGAGCGGAATACCCTGGTGATCGTCGGCTACCAGGCGGAGGGGACCCTCGGCCGCCGGATCCAGAAGGGGTGGAACGAGGTCCCCCTCTCCGCCGAGGGGAGGACCCAGACCGTCAAGATCAACCTGGAGGTGGTCACCGTCGACGGCTTCTCCGGCCACTCGGATCGAAACCAGCTGATGGACTACATCAGGAGGGTCTACCCCAAACCCTCGAGGGTGATCACAAACCACGGCGACGAGGCGAACTGCCTCGACCTCGCGAGCTCCATCTACAAGAAACACAGGATACCGACGATGGCGCCGATGAACCTGGAGACGGTGAGGCTCGTCTGATCCGGGCTGGAGGGGGCTTTTAGGCCCCGGGGGCCGGGGGATGGGGCGGCCCCATCCCTCCGCCGCCTTTTGATGACGAATCCGGCATTTTGGGCGACGGGTTCCTCAAAAGATTTATCAAATTTGAGCGCCAATGGGCGGACGAGGTTTTGTGCGATGGGAAAGAGAACTCGGATCATCAACGATCCCTCAGATCTGGTTCCTCTGCTCCTGGCTTTCGGTTCAGAAGTTCACAAACGGGTCTTCGAAGAGCTCTGCGAGGATTGGCGGACGGAGGCGGAGCTCTCGGAGCTCATGAGCGACGAGAGGGGGGTTCATAGGAGCCTCGAGCTTCTGAAGAAGAGCGGCCTCGTGGAGACGAAGTGGAAGATGCCGAAGCCCGGGGAGAGCCCGGAGAAGGAGTACCATTCCAGCTACTCCCGGGTCCAGGCGAACTTCGTATGCCCCCTGGAGGATCTGAGCGAGCTTATATACATCACCTCGATGTCGGATGATGAGCTCCGGGATACGACCGAGAGGATCCGAGAGATCGTCGCCAACGGCAACACCTCCCTCTCCAACCTGTCTCGAGAGCTGAATCTCAGCCAGGCCTTCATAAGAGGGGCTGCCAAACGGGCGGAGGGGCTCGCCGTCAGAGGCCAGAGGATCGAGCTCTCCAAGGATGAGGGTTGAAGAATGGTAGACGTTCTACAGAGCAAGAGGGACAGCTCGCGGTTTCAGATCCTGGTGGAGATCGCCGCCAACCAGCCGAACGTCCGGCAGAAGGAGGTGGCGGAGAGGCTCGGCGTCACCCCCCAGGCGATCTCCGAGTACATCAAGGACCTGGTTGCCGACGGGCTTGTCGTATCCGACGGGAGGATGAGGTACCGGATCACGAAAGAGGGGGTGGAGATGCTCCTGGAGAGCGCCGCCGAGCTGAAACGGTACGCGAGATACGTCATGGAGGAGATCATAAGCCACGTCTCCGTCTGGGGAGCCATCGCCGACCTCGACCTCGAGGAGGGGGAGACCGTCTCCCTGGAGATGAGGGGCGGCCTCCTCTACGCCGGCAGGAAGGAGGGGGTCGAGGCGAGCGGGGTGACCATCGCCGAGGCCCGGGCCGGGGAGGACGTGGGGGTCTCAAACCTCAAGGGGCTGATCAGCCTCAAGGAGGGGACGGTCACCGTCTGCAAGGTCCCCCGGGTCCAGATGGGCGGCTCCCGGAAGGTGGACCTCGCGGCCCTCTCCAGGATCGTCCTCGCCAGCGAGATGGTGGGGGCCCTGGGGATAGAGTCCCTCGTCGCCCTCAGGAAGGTCGGCCGGGATCCGGACGTCTTCTTCGGGGCTAAGGAGTCGGCGGTGGAGTCGGCCTTCCACGGGGTATCCTCGGTGATCGTCTGCGTCGACGAGCAGGTTCCAAACCTCATGGGGAGGCTCGAGGGCGAGGGGCTGAAGTACGAGCTCGTCGACCTCACCGCCTCCTGATCGGGTCGAGATGCCGATCGAGGTTCTGGCGAGGGCAGATAAGGCCCGAGTCCTCATCCTCCCCCTCCGGGGCGGTGAACCCCTCTTCGAGGGGCAACTCCGCCTCCAGGATACTCCGAAGGGCCCCCGCCCCAAGAAGTTTCTCATAAACAAGGACGGGGACGAGAGGTACCTCCAGCCCGAAGACCTGGTCAGGCTCCTCCGGAAGGCGGGGAAGACCTACATCGCCCGGGGCGACCCCTCCCTGGAGGCGAAGTTCGTCGAGTTTCTCGACGCGTTTCAGATCCCTCACCGGAAGGTATCGATCTGTCAGCATTGCCTCTCGGAGAAGAGGAGGTTCACCCCCCTGGACAACAAGGCCGTCAGGCACAAGGGCAGCCTGATCTGCGAGCGGTGCGCCCTGGAGGAGCTCCAGCGGGAGGCCGACTTCCGACACCTCGGCCGGGCGGCGAAGGTCCACATGGCCCGGGTCCTCCTCAAGAGGAGGGACCTCGACGACGTCCTCGGCCTCCTGGCCCTCGATAGGCTCGAGGCCGACCTGACGAAGTTCGACGAGATCCCGGCCGAGAGGGAGGAGGACCCGATGGCCGTCGAGGCCCTCGACCTCCCTCCCGAGCTGAAGAGCTTTCTTTTGCGAAGGACCAAGGCCCTCCTCCCGGTCCAGGCGAAGGCGATCCGGCAGGGGCTCCTGGAGGGAAGAAGCCTCCTGGTCGTCTCGGCCACCGCCACCGGCAAGAGCCTCGTGGGGGAGATGGCGGGGATCAAAAACTTCCTGCAAGGAAGGGGGAAGCTCCTCTTCCTCGTCCCCCTGGTGGCCCTCGCAAACCAGAAGTACGACCAGCTCTCCCTCTATCGGGACCTGGGGGCCAGGGCTGCCATCCGGGTCGGCGTCTCCAGGATCAAGCTCGGAAAGGCGAAGAGGATGAACCAGGACCTCAACTCGGAGATCATCGTCGGGACCTACGAGGGGGTGGACAAGCTCCTCCGGACCGGCAGGGGCCTGGGGAAGGTGGGGACCGTCGTCATCGACGAGGTCCACATGCTGGAGGAGAAGGAACGGGGCCACAGGCTATCGGGGCTGATCGCAAGGCTCAGGTTCTCCTACCCCGCCGCTCAGTTCATCTACCTCTCGGCGACCGTCGGAAATCCCGCCGCCCTGGCGGTCCAGCTCGGCTCCGACCTCGTCGACTACCAGGTGAGGCCCGTCGCCATCGAGCGCCACCTGATCTTCGCAGAATTCCGGGAGAAGAGGGGGCTTTTGAGACGGCTCGTCAAGGAGGCGGCGTCCAAGACCTCCTCGACGGGGTACAAAGGCCAGACGATAATCTTCACCAACTCGCGGAAGAACTGCAACAGCCTTGCCACGGCGATACCCAACTCCGCCGCCTACCACGCCGGGATGCAGTACGACCAGAGGCGCAAGGTGGAGGCCCTCTTCGGCAGCGGCGGGATCGACGCCGTGGTGACGACGGCGGCCCTGGCCGCCGGCGTCGACTTTCCCGCCTCCCAGGTGATCTTCGACTCCCTCGCCATGGGGATCGAGTGGCTCAGCGTCCACGAGTTCAACCAGATGCTCGGAAGGGCCGGCAGGCCCGGCTACCACGACCGGGGGATCGTCTACCTCCTCCCCGAGCCGGGGAAGAAGTACCAGGGCGGGAAGGGCGAGTCGGAGGATGAGGTGGCCCTCCGCCTCCTCCGGGGAGAGATGGAGGACGTCCTCCCCGAGTACGGGGAGGAGGAGCAGCAGGAGGAGGTCCTGGCCAACGCCGGCGTGGCGAGGAACAGGGAAGAGCTCCTCCAGCTCCACAGGCTGACGATCGGCCTCGACGACCTGGGATCGAGCCTCGCCTCCCTGGAGGAGGCGGGCCTCGTCCGAGGGATCTCCCCCACCCGAATCGGCGGGGCGGCGGCCGCCCACTTCCTCACCCCAGAAGAGGTACGGGTGGTGAGAAAGGGGCTCGCCGAGGATAGAGGGGCCCTGGAGATGGCCGTCGACCTGGATAAGTTCACAGACCTCTACCTCAAAGCCGCAGAGCGGATATCGGCGACCCTCAGGATGCAGGTCTCCTCGAGGGCCCTCCACGGCTCGGTGATGGATCTCTTGAGCAGCGAGGACCTGTCCAAGCTCGACCCGAAGCTGAGGGAGGAGCTGATGAACCTCGCAAAAGACTTCACCCGATGCGGCTGCCGGGACTCCCCCTACTGCGGCTGCCCCGAGAGGGGGGTCTCCCTCAAGATCCTGGAGCTCCGGGCCGAAGGGATGAGCCCGAGCCGGATCGTCCAGGAGTTCACCGACTCTTACGGGGTCTACGCCTACACCGGCGACCTGATAAACTACCTGGACGCGGTCGTTCGCCGCCTGGAGGCGATCGAGGAGATGGCCCGGGTCCTGGGAAAGAGGGGGACGGCGGCGGAGGCGAAGCTCCTCCGGGAGAGGATCGAGGGCTGAGACGAAGGATCCTATCCTCAGCATCGGCAAAGCCCATCACCTCGACCGGCTCCCGAATCCGGGATGGCAGATGACCTCCTACCCGGGGCCGACGGCAACGCCGCCGTCTCAGGCCAAGGAGGGGATATCCATAGACGGCCCTGTGATCACGAGGATGGCGGTCTACCCCGACTTCTTCCGCTATTAGTGGAGGCTTATCCAGACATGCCAGCTGCGGCCTGGAAGGCTACCACGCCATAGCCGTCTTCGGCTACAACAAGACGGACGAAGATGGGGAGATGAAGATCTTCCGGAGATCTCCATCCATCGGCGGAGGGCCCCCTGGAAGGCCCCCAGGCTCTGGAGCCCATCTTTGAGCCTCGCCCGCGATTATATAAAGACAGTCTGAAAGGATTCTGGTGATCATTCTCACAGAAGGTAGTCTATCGACACCTCAGCCCCGTCCAGATCGTAGCCGATAACCTCCACCACCAGTGATCCCTCCTCCTCGACGACGGAGACTTCGAGCCCCTCCGAGGCGGTGACGGCCGACGGCGTCGCCTCTTTGGGGAGATAGAAGGCCAGATGGCACTCCTCCCACCGGCCGTCAGCCTCAAATTCGAGGGTCGTCACCCCATCTCGGATCGACGTCAGGGCGTCGCTCAGGGCGTAGAGCTCCCCGAGATCCTCGTCGTACTCGACCTCGGAGCCCGCGAGGAAGGCGAGGTCGTCGAGGCTATCGGCCTTCAGGTAGCCGACGATCAGGGCCCTTCCTCCATCGTCGATATATGCGTCCAGAAGGATGCTCCCAAAAGCCGATCCAGCCTCGCTGCCACCTCCGGCGACCGCCTCGTCTCGCCCCGAGGCCGGGGCGAGGGCGAGGAGGATCAAGAGGGCGATCAATGGGAACGATCCGCCGGCCGAGCCCCAGCGTCCGGGGCGGTCTCTGAGATCTCTTCCGATCAACTCGAAGACCCCTCAGATCCCTAAGGCCGGGGGAAGAGGCCGATCCAAACCCCCTCCAACCATGGCCGGGCCGCATCCCCATCCAGGCCCTCCGAAGAGCCCCGGGGAGGAGGGAGAGAGGCCCAGGTCCAGGAGGATCAGATCGAGGGGGTCTGGCCGCCGGGGGCCGAGGTGAGAGAACGGTCCGCCGACCGAGCTCCGGGCTGCGGCGACCGGGTCCCACCCGGGGCCTCCGGGTGCCAGCCCCCATCCGGAGGTAATGCCCGCCAGGGGGCATCCCTCCATCCCTACCCCTGCACCGATGGAGGGGTCCAGGATGACGGCGTAGCTTCCGGCATAGGGGCCGCTGAAGACCAGGAGGCTTCCGACGCTGATCTCCGATCCGTTCTGCTGGAGGATCTCGACGGTGAGCTTGCCCACCATCTCCGGCCCCGACCCGGGGGAGGGGATCGCCCCCCATCCCCCCGCCGGCACCATCAGGTCCGCCTCCAGGGTGGTCGTCCCCCCCTCCAAGGTGACGTTGAGGCGGTCGAGGAGGTAGGGGGCCCGGCCGAGGCGGAGGTTCCCCCGGTAGCTGTAGGCCCCGTCCTCCCCCTCGATCTCCTCCTTGATCTCTCCCAGGGTCCGGTTCTCTCCCAGGAGCCTCCGGACCCGGGATGGGTCGACGCCTCTCACCCTTTCGACCTGCAGCCTCACAGGCAGAGCCTCGTCTTCAGAACTGAAGGCAAACCCCACCTCCGAGATGAAGATCGATATCAGTATCCCAGGTCCGTCCCCGTGGCAGCCGATCCCGGCGATCTGGTATGCTACGGGACAAGGGCCCCCCTCCCTCAGCCCGTCCCCGATGCATGCCGGGGCGTCGAATGTCAGGGGCTCTCCCGCTCCAATAACGCCCCCTAGGATCAGGGCCGCCACTCCCAGCCAGAGGCCCCTCCGGATCGGATGGCCCGTCAAGTCATCACCTCTTCCAGACTCTCAAAACCTCGCCGTCCCCGATTTGGGGGTACTTCTGACCCGGCCACCCCGCAGAATTGGGGGCGTCCGGCAGGGATATCCGACCACCATGCCTCCACCGCCGTCATCTCCCCCCCCAGTTTAGCCGCTCGGAGAGCTCGATGACGTTGGTCCTTCCCCGTTCCTTCTTCGTCACGATATTTCTCCTCTCAAGAGAGACTATGATCCCGGTTAGGGAGGATTTGGGGATCCCCGTCTCGTACCTGATATCCGCCTGAGTCATCTTCCCCTCGTGCTTTATGAGAGCCTCCAAGACCGACCTTTCCCTCTCGGTGAGGGTATCCATCACCGCCACCATCTCCGCCGAGATCGAGGCGGCGATGGTGGCCTCGGGGGCAGGAAAGGCTGCCTCGACGGGGCCCGAAGATTGGAGGGGGGCTTCCTCCGAAACCATCTGATCTTGCTCATCCTCGGCCTCCGGGAGCCCGAAGACCGGGGCCGCCGTCTCGGATTCAAAAGCCACCTCATCCGCTGGAGGCGAGGCTGCCTCCTTACGCCCTCGGACCATGACCGCGGCGACGATCAAGAGGGCGACGAGGAGGCCCCCCCCCAGGAGGAGGGAGAGGCTGGAGGGTTTCGGCGTCGGGAGGGCCGCAGCCTCTGCTTCGGCGCCTGAGACCGGCTGGCGGTACATGACGGCGGCCCCGGGATTCGTCACGTCGTAGCCGTGGAACTCCACCACAAAGGAGTCGCTAGAGGAGGAGACGAGGTAGTCGAGCCCCTCGGTCCCGGAGATGTTGGTGAGCTGGACGTTCTCTGATAGATAGAAGGTGACGTGATACTCGCCGTAGCTCCCTTCAGCGGATAGCCGGATCTCCCAGTCGTCCCCGCTCTTTTTGGTGAGGGCGTTGGTCACCGCGTAGAGCTGGAGGGCGCCCTCGTCGTACTGGTAATCGGAGCCGTTGAGAAAGGCGAGGCCAGCGATGCTCTTCGCATATCCGGTGACCAGTGCCTTCCCGGCGTCGTCGGCATATATGTCCAGGACGAGACCCCCCACTTCGTCGATCTCGGCCCCTGATGCGAGAAAGGCCGGGCTGATAAGGACTGCGGCGACTGCGAAGAGGGTCAGAGTCCATCGGCAGAGGCTGTACTTCTCCGTCATCGATCTCCTTCGGCAACCCCGGTTCTGACCGGAGGTTGGTGGTCGAATATATTTAAGATTTGGGCATATAGAATTCAATGAAAAGGGCACCCCAGGCGATGATGAGACGCCCGGGATGCGAGACGAACCTCGGCCCTCCTCATAGACGCATAATTGATAAACGATCAGGTTCAACTAGAGATGCTCTACATGACCGGGAAGTATTATCGCATCGGCATGGGCCTGGGGCTGTTCCTCTCGCAGGTCTTCCTCCTCCTGATGACCTCCGCCTTCATCCCAGGGGCGGCAGGCCTAGAGGCGAACGAGTACGGCGAGATCGACGATACCCCAGAAGCCCCGAATCCTGCGACCTCCGAAGAGGCGGCGAGCCCTGCCGTCTCCGAGGGCCCAGAAGCCGATGAGGAGGCCTCGGAGCCGACGGTTCCGTTGGAGGAGCCGAGATCATCTCCCGAGGCGGATGGCTCCGGGGAGGGTTTGGCGGCCGAGATCGGCTCGTTGGAGACTAACGAGACGACCTCCCCGGAGGAAGAGGCGGCAGAGCCGACGATGGCCGAGGCGATCGTATACGTCTTCAACCGAGACGACGACACCCTGAGCATATCCCTCTTCATAGACTCGGAGCTGGCGGGTACCGAGGAGGTCTCCAAGGATAAGGAGAAGAAGTTCGGGAGCTATGAGCTCGAGGCCGGATCCCACGACTTCAGGATCAGCTGGTGGGACGATGACACCAAGATGACCTACCAGGAAGATCTAGCAGCCTCGGTGGAGGGAACGACGGCGGTCACCCTCTATGCGGCCGAGAACACGGAGCCGGAGGAGTTCGAGGTGACGGTGATGTTGAGGAACGACAACGACGAGGACCTGGAAGCCTACCTCTACATCGACGGCCTCTACGAGAAGATGAAGACCGCGAAGAAGACGAGCACCACCGACTTCGGCAAGTTCGACATGGAGGAGGGGACCCACGTCCTGGCGGTGAGGTGGCAGGACCCGGCGACCAAGATCGAGTACGAGAAGAGGAAGACCCTCAGGGTTGACGGAAAGGACGCCGTCACCTTCTACGCCCCGGCGGGGATGGCCTTCGAAGGGGCAGAAGAGGCGAAACAGACGACCTCATCGAAGACTTCCAGCCCATCCTCCTCGGCTAAGGCCGAGACCTCATCCGAGGCGAAAGAGCCGTCGTCCCCGACGAAGGGCGGGGGCGAGGTGGGAGAAGCCTCCGCCAGCCCCGCGGTCGGCGATCAGAAGGAGAGATCTTCAGAATCCCGAGATGTTGGAGTTGGAGGGGCGGAGACGGTGGAGAAGGCAGATACAGCGATCGGCCGCGAGGCAGAGCCTCATGAAGCGGAAGAGTCGGATTCGTCGCGGGAGACGATCCTGATATCCGCCCTCGGGGCGATCCTCGCCATCTACCTCCTATTCTTCAGGCGTTGATCCGATGAGAGTTCTCCTGGCATATCTGCTCCTGACATCGATGATCGGGACGGCGGTGGAGTGGGGGGACCGGGTCGAAGGGGAGCTCCGATGGGGAGAGACCCTCCAGCTCGGGGATTATTCCCTGGAGGCTGCGGACTTCACCCCCGAGGATAAATCGCCGCGGATGGTGATGCTGAACCTTCGGAAGGGTGGAGAGCTGATCGCCACGAGGCCCCTGAAGTCGGGAGAGAGCTTCACCATCGACGACGAGGTGATGGTTGTAGCCGGCGATGTTATGATGATAGACTACCTCCTGGACGGGTCGGCGGAGCCGAAGGCATCGGTCTCCCTCCTCCTCCGAGCGGTCCCCGACCTCCAGATCCGGGTCGTCTCGAAGGAGGATTCTTACCGGGGAGGCGACCGGGCGAAGGTCGAGGTCGAGGTCGAGAACGTCGGAATGACGGAGGCGGAGGACGTGAAGCTGGAGGTGAACTTCGACCCCGAGATCGCAGGAGAGAGGTTTTCGATATCGAACCTCGCCCCGGGCGATGTCTGGGACGAGGACCCTTCAACCCGGAAGGTCGATCCCCTGGAGGTGAACTTCAGGGTCCCGTCGGTGGCGGGGCCCCAGGTGGTCCGGGTCGAGGCTCGGGCCCGGTACCTCGACACCGAGGGAGGGGTTCACGAGTCGGTGGGCGGGACGAGCTTCGACCTCTTCGGCCCCCTCAGGGTCTTCAAGTATGCGGATGACGAGATCAGGTTCGGCGAGGAGAGCTACGTCCACCTCTCCGTCAGCAACGGCGGTGACAGGAGCCTGGTGGTCGCCCTAACCGACTCGGCGGGTCGAGATTTTAAGACGGATTCCTCCCTGGAATGGAAGATGACGATACCGCCGGGGGAGAGCAGAACCGCCAGCTACACCGTCGATGCTAAGAAGCCTGGGGATGGGCAGACCCTCCCGCCCGCCGAGGCCACCTACTCCGTCGACGGCACTATTTATAAGGTCAAGTCGTCGAGCCCCGTCGTCGATGTCATCGGACCTCTGGTGGAGGTGGCCAAAGGTGCATCCTCCGCCAGAGTCAGGCCGGGGGAGACGGTGACGGTGACGGTGACCGCAAAGAACGTCGGGAACCGGAGGACGAAAGCCTCTCTGAAGGAGACCGTCCCGGCATGGGCGACCCTCGTCGCGGGGGAGACGGAGATCAACCCTCTCCTCTTGCCAGGGGAGGAGGCGGCGATCGTCTACACCATATCCTGCCGGGATCCGGGTAGCTACGAGATCCCGGCGACGGCCGTCTGTTACCGGGACGACCGAGGAACCGCCTGCACCCTGGAATCCTCGCAGCTGAGGATAGCCGTAGAGGAGGAGGAAGAGGAAGCTCCGACCGACGATGGCGGTATGGGGGCCGCCCCGGAGGAAGCCCCCATCCCTTCCGGTCAGGTCGAGGGGACAGCATATAAAGGCGATATCAGCAGGGCCGGCGGCCGGGACGAAGTCGCTCGCGATCCTCGGATCTTCTGGGCCCTGCCGGCTCTGATCCTGATCATATTCATCGCCTTCGATCGCTACCTATGAAATTAAATTAAAATGATTTGATTTAAATGAGACCCGACGATCCTCGCCACTTTCGGGCAGCCTCCTCAAGCCGCCCCGCCATCGCCGCCGCCCTCCTGGGGGGGGCTCTGGTGGTCCTGATGCTCCAGCCCGCCCTCGGTCAGGCGCCGGACCTCTCGTGGGAGAAGTCCTTCGGCGGACCGGGGGACGAAAGGGGGATCTCCCTCCTGGAGACGGCCGACTCCAGCCTGGCGGTCGTCGGCTACACCTCCTCCAAAGGAGACGGTGGCAGGGACCTCTGGCTGATCAAGACCGATTCGGAGGGGGAGCTGGAGTGGGATCGGGCGATCGGAGGCCCCGGCGACGAGGAGGGGTGGTCCCTCCTGGGGACGGAGGACGGATATGTCATCGCTGGGGTCTCGGGCTCCGGGGAGGCCGGCGGAAAGGACCTCCTCCTCGTCAAGACCTACTCCGACGGCTACGAGAGGTGGACGAAGACCTTCGGAGGTCCGGGCGACGACTGGGGGGTCGCCGCGGTGAAGACGGAGGCGGGATACGTCGTCGCCGGGTCCACCACCTCCCGAGGCTCCGGAGGCTCTGACGGCTGGATCCTTCTGGTCGACCCCGACGGAAACCTGGTGTGGGAGGTCGCCATCGGCGGCTCGAAGAACGACGGATTTTCGTCGATCGTGGAGGTGGAAGACGGCTACGTCGCCGTTGGGACCACCGAGTCCTACGGGGCGGGAGGAAAGGACGTCTGGCTAGTCAAGGCCGACGGCGAGGGGAAGAGGGTATGGGAGAAGACCTTCGGGAAGGACGGCGACGAGAGGGGGAACTCCGTCCTGAAGATGGCGGACGGCTATATCATCGTCGGGACATCGTCCGCCGATGCCCCGGGTGGAAGGGACCTCCTCCTCCTCAAAACCGACCTGGAGGGCGAGAAGGTCTGGGAGGAGACGATCGGGGGCCCCGGCGAAGACGGCGGCTGGCAGGCCCTGGTGGATGAGGACGGCGGCATCGTCGTCGTCGGCTACACCAGGGGGGCTGGCGACGAGGATATCTGGCTCCTGAAGGTCAGCTCCGTCGGCGAAAAGCTCTGGGATGACGCCTTCGGGGGGGAGGGCTTCGACCTCGGAAGGTCGATCGTCCCGACGAAGGACGGGGGATGGGCGATGACCGGCTGGACGGAATCCGGGGGCCCGAGGGGCCAGGACCTCTGGCTCGGAAAGGTCGAGAGGGGAGGATGATGGACGGTCCCCGAAGGGGGGCCAGGGCCCCCAGCAGGCCCGCCGGGGGCCTTGGTGAAGGCACCGAAGGGGTCTATCCCCCCGCCGAGGACACCCACCTCCTCCTCGCCGCCTCCCTGAAGGAGGTGGCCCCCGAGGATGCCGTCCTGGAGATCGGGTGCGGCAGCGGCATAATATCGAAGGCCCTCCGCCACCGGGCCCGGTGGGTCGTCGCCACCGACGTCAACCCCGCCGCCTTGCGTCGCCTCCGGCGGGAGGGAGTCGAGGTCCTCCGGGCCGACCTCTTCGCCGGGATCCGGGGGAGGTTCGACCTCGTCCTCTTCAACCCACCGTACCTGCCCACCGAGGAGGACGAGGTCCTGGCGGGGTGGATCAACTTCGCCTTCGACGGCGGAAAGACGGGCAGAGAGACGATAGGCCGGTTCCTGGAGGGGCTGAGAGATCGCTTGGTGCCGGAGAGGGGGCGCGCCCTCCTAGTCGTCTCAAGCCTCAGCGGCCCCGATGAGGTCGAGGAGAAAGCGCGATCTTTGGGGCTTACGGTCGAGGTGGTCGCTCGCGAGAGGTGGTTCTTCGAGGAGCTTTTGGTCGTGAGGCTCTCCCCCACCCCGTCGGCTGGGGCTGGGGGCTGCCCGGGACGGGGCTTTGCCACTGGCCGAGATCTTCGCGAACCAATTTAGGATTACATGATGGATACAGATTAAATGATATTATTGTAATGAAAAATAGTTTTTCCAGCGGCATCACTGACGAAATGCCGATGGGAACTGGACAATCGAAGTAAAAGATTTACCGCCATCCTCATATAGTCTTGGATCGAGACCGTAGCAGAAATATCTCCGGGTGATCGATCCCCGCAGTTTTGCCAGTTGATAGCAATAATGCCGTAATTCAATAAACTTATATGGGTGAACAACAACGTGTTATAGCAGAGGTAATCTCATGATGAAGATCAGAGTCGTCAGTTCGAAGAAGGAGATAGACCAGCTCAACCGGAATGAACAGATGATCCACCTGGCCTTTAGAGCGTCCAACACCGACATATTCAGGCTCCTCCAGGCCTGTCCCAGGCTGAGAGCGATCCAGGTCCCATCCTCCTACTACAAGACCATGTCCCACGCGGGCCAGATGTTCTTGGAGATGCAGGGGATAGAGATCGTCGAGGGGGACGTCTGGGGCCACCGGAAGGACATAGACGAATACTACACCGTAGACGACAAGGTGATAGAGAGGATAAACAGCCTCCAATCCGAGGGGATGAACCACGACGAGATCGCCAGCAAAGTCTCGAGGGAGTCGAAGCTATCGCCGGCCATGGTCAAGTACATGATAAAACAGGCGACCTGAGGAAGCCGGAATGTCTCCATCCACTGCCGCGCCGACGGCTATCGCCCCATTACAGTCGGGGTTCCTGGGGGGATTGGTCCGACGGCGTCTCGGAGGAGGCGTTGCGGCCTCCTGCCGCCATTTCGACGGCATCAAGGGCGGCTTCATAGATACCGTTCTTGGTTTGGAGGGTCGTATATGATAAAGATCAGGATCGTCAGTTCAAAAGATGATATAAACGACCTCACGAGGAGCGATCATACAGTTCATCTGGCCTACAGGGCCACCAGCACCGACATGTTCAGGCTCCTCCAGTACAGTCCCCGGCTCCGCGCCGTCCAGGTCCCGCCCTCGTACTACAGGAATATGCCCAACACCGCCCGGGCCTTCCTGGAGACTCAGGGGGTGGAGATCATCGAGGGAGACGTCTGGGGTCATCGAAAGGACATCGACGAGTACTTCGTCGTCGACGACGAGATGATAGGGAGGATAACAGACCTCCAGTCAGGCGGCCTGAAAGTCGAAGAGATCTCATCGAGGATATGCTGGGAGTCGAAGCTATCGCCGGCAATGGTCAACTACATCATCAAGCAGAGGACTTGATGCGGCACTGGCCGACGATCCTTCCCCCTTCTCCCGGTGGGCAGCAGAGCGGCCTCCCTTAGGAGACCTCTACTCCTCTTTTCTATCGTCCTCTTCGCGAGCGGCGAGGCCATCCAGCATCTCCACCATCCGGTCAAGAACCTCGACGACCCCGGCGCCGCTTGTGGTGGACATCGCCATCTCGGCCCCCTCGTAGCCGGCGAGGTCGACCTTGTTCGCCACCACCAGAACCGGAAGGCGGAGCCAGCTTTTGACGTCGGCGAGGAGGCGGAGCTGCTCCTCTAAAGAGAAGCCGCAGTACTCGCTCGGGTCGAGGATGAAGAGGACGGCGCCCCGAAGGTGTCTCAGGGCCGCTACCGCCTGAAGCTCGATCTCGTTCCTCGCAGAGAGAGGGCGATCGAGGAGGCCCGGGGTGTCCACCACCTGATACCTCTGGTGGCCCCGGATGAAGTGGCCCACCCCCACCCCCCGCGTCGTGAAAGGATAGCTGGCGATCTCGGGCCTCGCTCCGGTGACGGAGGATATGAAGCTCGACTTCCCGACGTTCGGGTATCCGGCGACGATGATGGCGGGGAGGTCGGGATCGACCGTCGGCATCAGCCTCAGCCTCTGGCGGGCGTCGTTGAGGAAGAGGAGGTCAGGATCTATCGACTTCATCACCGAGGCCATCCTCCCGAAGGCGGCCCTCCTGATGGAAGGCTTATCCGGGGCACTCTTCATCCTCGTCAGGTGGTCCCTGGTGATCGACCTGATGGTGGAGGCGGCCCAGGATACCCGGGATAGATGGATCCTCATCTCGTCCACCCCCACGGCGGCGTCGACTAGGTCGTGGTAGAAGGGGGGGATGTTCATGAAGGAGGGGTACTTTCGGACCAGGTTTGACAGGTTGTCGGATAGGATGTTTCCGGCGGTCATCAGCATCGCCTCGTCCTTCTTCTGTCCTGTGGCCGCCCTCTTCGACCGTCTGAAAGCCCGGTCCACCAGCTCTTGGGACGTGGGGACGGTAGGAAGCTTTTCGAACATAACCGCCATGGACGCTCCTTTGAGGAGATAAACTTTGAGTCCCTGGGGCGGAAATCTCATCAAATAAAATGTTTGCGGAACCTTTATATACGATGATCCCGAACAAGTTGGGGTGAGGTGACCGGTTGAAGAGGTTGGGCACCACCCATCACTCCGTCCAGAAGAAGTTGATAGTGCGCGTTGAAGCCAGCGTTGAAAGGAAGGAAGAGCTACCGAAGATCAATTCTGTCGTCGTAGATCAAAAGAAATCCAAGATCGGCCGGGTTTTTGACATATTCGGTCCGACGGATCGGCCCTACATCGTCGTCAAACCCTATCGAAACGTCGATCCGGCAGTTCACCTGGGAAAAAGACTCTATTTCGAGGAGCGCGGATTTGGTGGAAGAAATAGAAAAGATTAGGGAGATTGAACGGTCTGAGAAGGAGAAGATCCAGGAGAAGATCAAGCTCAGGCGGGAGAAGGAGAAGGTAGACGAGTTCGAGAAGTTCATCGTCGAGTGCCCTGAGTGCGGTAGCCACGCCCTCGTCCACGACTACGAGAGGGCGGAGCTGGTCTGCTCCGACTGCGGCCTTGTCATCGACGAGAACTTCATCGACCAGGGGCCTGAGTGGAGGGCCTTCGACCACGACCAGAGGATGAAGAGGTCGAGGGTCGGCGCTCCCATGACCTACACCATCCACGACAAGGGGCTCTCGACGATGATAGACTGGAGGAACCGGGACTCCTACGGCAAGACCATATCATCCAAGAACCGGGCCCAGCTCTACCGCCTCCGAAAGTGGCAGCGGCGGATCCGGGTCAGCAACGCCACCGAGCGGAACCTCGCCTTCGCGCTCTCCGAGCTGGACAGGATGGCCTCGGCCCTGGGCCTCTCCCGGAACGTGAGGGAGACGGCCGCGGTGATCTACAGAAAGGCCGTCGACAAGAACCTGATCAGGGGGAGGAGCATCGAGGGGGTCGCCGCCGCCGCCCTCTACGCCGCCTGCCGGCAGTGCAACGTTCCTAGGACCTTAGACGAGATCGCCGAGGTATCGAGGGTTTCGAGGAAGGAGATCGGGAGGACCTACAGGTTCGTATCGAGGGAGCTGGCCCTGAAGCTGATGCCGACGAGCCCCATCGACTACATACCCCGGTTCTGCTCCGGGCTGAGCCTAAAAGGCGAGGTCCAGGCGAAGGGGATCGAGATCCTCCGCCAGGCGGCGGAGAAGGAGCTGACGAGCGGCAGGGGCCCCACGGGGGTCGCGGCGGCGGCGATCTACATCGCCTCGATCCTCTGCGGCGACCGGAGGACCCAGCGGGAGGTGGCGGACGTCGCGGGGGTGACGGAGGTCACCATCCGGAACCGCTACAAGGAGCTGGCCGAGGAGCTGGGGATCGAGATCATCCTCTGAACTCCTCCATGGACCTGGCGAGGACCCCCGTCGCCTCCGCCAGGGCCTGATCCCTTTTCAGTACGGCAGAGAGCCTCTCCTTTGCCATCCTCATGGAGTAGGGCTCGACCCTCCAGCTTACCCCCTGATACCCCACGTCCATCATGATCAGCCCCTCCGCCGGAGCGGGGGCGACCCCCCGGTTCGTCTCGGGATCGAGGAGGCTGCCTACCCAGGCCAGGTCCCGCTCCCCGGACCCCACCAGCTCCAGGACCGTCGCGATCTTCCTCACCATGTTCCAGAGGAAGCCGTCAGCCCTGACGTCGATGACGACAATCCCCTTCTCCTCCGTCAGATCGAGCCTCATCAGGTTCCGGGCCGATGGTCCCCTCTTCTCCGAGGAGAGGTTTCTGAAGTTGTGGACGCCGACGAGCTCCCTCGCAGCCTTTCGCATACGATCGAGGTCGAGGCCGCCGCCGGGGAGGAGGTACCTGTACTCCCGCCAGAGGGCGGCGTGACGGGCGCTGAAGTTCTCGGGGACGGGGGCCCAGGCCCAGGCCCAGACGTCGGTGGGGAGCCGGCTGTTTACGACCCGGGGGACGGCGAGATCGGCCTTGGCGGGGTTGACGTAGAAGTCGATCACCTGGCCGAGGGCCGATACCCCCCGGTCGGTCCTCCCGGCGTAGCAGAAGCTCCCGTCGTTTATCCCCAGGGAGCGGAGGGCGTCCCTGACGGCGGCCTGGACCGTCGGGACAGCTGGCTGGTGCTGGAAGCCGTGGTAGCCCCGGCCGAGATAACCGAGCTTGAAGGCGACTTTCATGTTAACGGATGCGCCCAGAGGGTTTCAGTGGTCGAAGCTATCGGGACCGGGCCCATCTAGCTTGCATCGGATCAGATCTCCCGGGGGTCGGTGATCTCGCCGGTGATCGCCCCGGCGGCAGCCGTCGCCGGCGAGCAGAGGTAGACTCTCGCCTTCGGGCTTCCCTGGCGGCCCTGGAAGTTCCGGTTGGAGGTGGAGAGGGAAGCCTCCCCGTCCCCGAGGAGGCCGAAGCTTCCGCCCATGCAGGGGCCGCAGCATGGGGATTCGACGATGGCCCCCGCCTCCATGAACTTCTCTACGAGCCCCGCTCGGAGGACCTTCATGTACTCGGTCCTGCTGGCGGGGATCACCACCATCCGCACCCCCCGGGCCACGGGCTCGTCCCCCATAACCTCAGCGGCGAGGGCGAGGTCCTCGAACCTGCCGTTGGTGCAGGAGCCGAGGAAGACCTGGTCGATCTTCGTCCCGGCGAGGTCGCCGGCCGGGACGACGTGGTCGACGTGGTGGGGGACGGCTACCTGGGGCGGAAGGTCCGAGACCTCCCAGACCCGCTCGGCGAAGGAGGCGTCCTCGTCGCCGTGGAGGACCTTCTCGCCGTCGAAGTCCGGGACCCGCTCTCGGATGTAACCCAGAGTCGTCTCGTCGGGGTCGACGAGGCCGGCCTTCCCCCCCATCTCGATCGCCATGTTCGTCATCGTCATCCTCTCGGGGACCGACATCCTCGATACCGCGGGGCCGGCGAACTCGCAGGCCTGGTAGGTGGCGCCGTCGGCGCCGATGTCGCCGATCATCCTCAGGATGACGTCTTTTGAGGTGACGAGCCGGGAGAGCCTCCCCTCAGCCCTGAGCCGCAAGGTCTCGGGGACCATGAACCAGAGCGTTCCCGTAGCGAAGACCGAGGCCATGTCGGTGCTGCCGATCCCGGTCGAGAACGCGCCGAGGGAGCCGTAGGCGCAGGTGTGGGAGTCGGAGCCGACGACGAGGTCGCCGGGGAGGACGTGCCCCTTCTCCGGCATCACCTGGTGGCAGACCCCCTCGAAGACGTCGTAGTTTAGGATCCCCTGCAAGGCAGCGAACCTCCGGAGCATGATGTGGTTCTCGGCGGCCGCGAGGCTGTCTGCCGGGACCTGATGGTCGAAGAGCACGACTATCCTAGAAGGGTCCCAGACGTGCGCGTCCTCGCCTGCGATCTCGCGAAACCCCTTCACCGCCAGGGGGCCGGTGATGTCGTGGACCATGGCCCGATCGATATCGGCCATCACGAACTCGCCAGCTTTCACCTCCTTCTTCGAGGCTCGAGAGAAGATCTTCTCAGAGAGGGTTAGACCTGCCATGGCCAGGGAGATCTCCGCCAAAATAGATAAAGCTTGACCCGGCCCTTCGGGGGTCGATGAGAAGATGGCGGGATTGGGAGAACGGATCGATAATAGACATTTTAGTCGAATTTTTGAGGAAAAAGAGACCCCAAAACCCTTAAATAACGCCGTCATCATTACCCCAATGCACATTAGAGTACATCAAGACTCATCGTTTCTGGAGGATATGCCTTTGAAAACTAAAATTCTGCTGGATGAAGAAGAGATACCTAAGCGGTGGTACAACGTCGCCGCAGACCTTATAACTCCCCTGGACCCGCCCCTGAACCCCCAGACCGGAAAGGTCATCGACCCCAAAGACCTGGAGATGATCTTTCCGAGGGAGCTGATCCGGCAGGAGATGTCCACCGAGCGGTGGATCGACATCCCCGATGAGGTCCGGGAGATCCTCAAGCTCTGGAGGCCGACCCCCCTCTTCCGGGCCCACCGCCTCGAGGAGCACCTCAAGACCCCGGCGCGGATATACTACAAGTACGAGGGGGTCAGCCCCGCCGGGAGCCACAAGCCGAACACCGCCGTCGCCCAGGCTTACTTCAACATGAAGGCCGGGATCGAGAGGATCGCTACCGAGACCGGCGCCGGCCAGTGGGGCTCGGCCCTCTCCATGGCCACGAGCTTCTTCGGCCTCGAGTGCCGGGTCTACATGGTCCGGGCGTCCTTCGACCAGAAGCCGTACCGGAAGAGCATCATGCAGGTATGGGGCGCCGAGTGCGTCGCAAGCCCCAGCGAGCTGACCAACTCCGGAAGGGCGATCCTAAAAGAGCACCCCAACACCGGCGGTAGTTTAGGAATCGCCATCTCCGAGGCCGTCGAGGACGCGGCCACCCACGATAACACCAACTACGCTCTGGGATCCGTCCTAAACCACGTCCTCCTCCACCAGACCGTCGAGGGCCAAGAGCTCAAAAAGCAGATGGCGACCGTCGACGACTATCCCGACGTCATATACGGCTGCGTCGGCGGCGGCTCTAACTTCCCCGGCATGTGCTTCCCCTTCGTCCCCGACAAATTGAAGGATAAGAAGGAGATCAAGATGGTCGCCTGCGAGCCCGCCGCCTGCCCCACCCTGACGAAGGGGCTCTACACCTACGACTTCGGCGACACCGCGCGGCTCACCCCCCTCCTCAAGATGTACACCCTGGGCCACGACTTCATCCCGCCATCGATCCACGCCGGAGGGCTCCGATACCACGGCGACGCCCCCCTCCTCTGCAACCTAGTCCACGACGGCGTCATCGAGGCGATGTCCTTCCACCAGAACGAGGTCTTCAAGGCCGCCGTCACCTTTGCTCGGACCGAGGGGATCCTCCCAGCCCCCGAGTCCTCCCACGCGATAAAGCCGGCCATCGACGACGCCATCGCCTGCAAGAAGACCGGCGAGGAGAAGACGATCGTCATCTCCCTCAGCGGCCACGGCCACTTCGACCTCTCCAGCTACGACGCCTACTTCTCAGGAAATCTGGTGGACTACGAGTACCCCGAGGAGCTGGTGAAGCAGTCCCTGGCGAAGATCCCCAAGTTCTGAGTTCCGAAGGGGACGGGGGGAGCAGACTGAAGAAGGTGGGGTTCCTCGTCAACCCCATCGCCGGCATGGGCGGTGCCGTCGGCCTCAAGGGGACCGACGGCCTCGTCGAGGAGGCGCTGGCCAGGGGGGCGGTCGCCGTCGCCCCCCGCCGGGCGGAGGCGGCCCTAGCTGGGCTCGTAGGCCTCGACGTCCTCTTTCTGACCGCCGCCGGCGATATGGGAGAGGCGTCCCTCAGAAGGTACGGCCTCCGATGCCGGGTGGTCCACCGGCCTTCGGGCACGTCGACGGCGGAGGACACCCGGGAAGTCTGCCGATGTTTCATCGAAGAAGGCGTCGACCTGATCGTCTTCTCCGGCGGCGATGGGACCGCCCGGGACGTCGCCGGGGTTGTAGGATCGAGGGTCCCCATCATCGGGATACCCGCAGGCGTCAAGATGCACTCGGGGATCTTCGCCGTAAGCCCCCAGGCGGCGGGAGAGCTCATCCGGGGATATCTGGAAGGGAATCTCCAAACGAGGGAGACGGAGATCCTGGACGTCGACGAGGAGAAGTACCGGGCCGGGACCCTCGACA
>Ga0208195_1000724_pt1 | contig 41540 bp, 29 predicted proteins | sample AD_UKC077_MetaG_FD_184441 | JGI IMG/M metagenome (GOLD analysis project Ga0208195, IMG submission 184441) | Active sludge microbial communities of municipal wastewater-treating anaerobic digesters from USA - AD_UKC077_MetaG (SPAdes) (version 2) | ecosystem: Engineered > Bioreactor > Anaerobic >... | reverse complement strand
ACCTCTTCCCATTCCGAACAGAGAAGTTAAACGCGTTTGTGCCGATGGTACTGCCCGACCAGGTGGGAGAGTAGGTAGCCGCCGCCCTCAACCAGAGCCCTTGACCGAATAAGGTCAGGGGCTCTTTGTTTTAAGTACAATGTACAAATTGAAAATCAACTAAAAGAATAGTGTATCAATAATTTCTGTTCCGGGCCGTCAGACAAGCTCCTATGACGCCTGACTTTTCTTTGATTTTGGAGAAGACAATTTTCGTGTCTTTGCTCATGATGTTGAGCGAGTATTTTTTTACAGCCGTTTTTATGGGAAGCAGCAGGTAATCTTCCGTGCGGGCCAGCAGGCCGCCAATGACAACGGTATCGGGATTGAGCAGGTTGATCAGATTGGCAATTTCCCGGCCCAGCTTCAGACCGATTTCTTCAATGGCTTCTATACAAAGGGTGTCGTCTTTATCCATGATGGCGTCCAATATGTCGTAAATGGAAAGGGTTTTACCCTGGGCTACCAGCGCCGACAAGATGGATTGGGAACCGGATTGGATACGTTCAACTACAGTACGTTGGAGTGCCAGGCCCGAGACTTCTGTTTCCAGGCAACCTTTTTTCCCGCAATGGCACATGATTTCATTGTCAAATACGTTTTGATGACCGAATTCGCCCGAGAAACCCGATTTTCCGTAGTATATTTTTCCGTCAAATACCATAGTGGCTCCCAGGCCCCAACCTACATTGATAAATATCAAATTTTTCACTTTTCCTTCGTAAACCAGGGCATATTCGCCCAGTGCCATGGCCCGGGTGTCGTTCTCAATGGTGGTGTTAATGCCCAGGCGGTCGGTCAGGATATCTGCCAGCGGAGTTTCCGTAAAGTTCAGAATGCTGTAACTATAGCCTAACTGGGGATTGACGCGGCCTGAAACGTTTACATTTATGCCCAATATCTTTTTACTTTGGATAAGAAGCGTCTTATCTTGAGATACTTTTTGAATATACCGTTGTATACGGTCGCAGATGTAGTCAAGCGTTTCCGGCGTGTTATGAAACACAAACGATTCGTCTATAGTGTAATGAAGCAACTCTCCGGTCAGGTTGATAATGCCGATGCTTAAGGAAAACCATCGGATGTCTACGCCTATATAATAGCAGGCAGCCGCCACCACGCCATACAGATTGGGATGGCGTCCTTCTTTGGTTTCCACCTTACCGTAATCGCACAGAAAACCTTCTTCACACAACAACGCAACGTACTTTGTAACGGTTGGAATGCTGTAGTTCATTTCCTTTGCAAGGTCGGGAATGGAGGATTGTCCATTATTTAGAAGCTGCAAAAAGATACGTCTTTTTATTGGGTTTTCTTTTCTTAAAGACTCCAGAAATGTCTGCATAATTTTAATAATTCAGGCTTAATTAATAAAAATATTCACTAATATAGGGTGTAATCAGAAAATATATTTATATTTACATGTCAAATTTAATAAAAAATCAAAGCATGGACAAAATCAAAGGACTTATTGACGCGCCTTTTACCCCATTTCATGCAAATGGAGATGTAAATCTGGAACCTATAGCACGTTATGCTGACATGTTATACAAAAATGGTCTGAAAGGTGTGTTTATCAACGGGTCTTCGGGTGAAGGCTATATGCTTACCCCTGAGGAACGAATTCTATTGGCAGAGAAATGGAAAGCATCGGTACGGGAAGGATTTATGATGATTGTACATGTAGGCAGCTGCTGCCTTCGTGAAAGCCGTCGTCTGGCACAGCATGCAGCGTCCATTGGCGCTTACGGGATTGGAGCTATGGCACCTCCGTTCCCCAAAATTGGCCGGGTTGAAGAATTGGTTCTTTATTGTGAAGAGATTGCTCAGGCGGCTCCTGAATTGCCATTTTATTATTATCACATTCCGGCTTTTAACGGCGCTTTCCTGCCCATGACAGAACTGCTGGCAGCTGTAGACGGTCGGATTCCCAATTTTGCAGGAATCAAGTATACATTCGAAAGTCTCTATGAATACAATCAATGCCGGTTGTATAAAGACGGTAAATACGACATGTTGCACGGACAGGATGAAACCATTCTCCCAAGCCTGGCTCAAGGCGGGGCACAGGGTGGCATTGGCGGAACTACTAACTACAACGGGCGCGAACTGGTAGGCATCATAGAAGCTTATAACCGGGGCGATCTGGAAACAGCACGTGAAAAACAGAATTTCTCACAGGCGGTGATTAATGTAATATGCAGGTACAGAGGCAATATTGTGGGCGGCAAGCGAATCATGAAGCTCATAGGCCTGGATTTAGGTCCCAACCGGGTACCTTTCCGGAACGTAACCGATGCAGAAGAAATCACCTTGCGTCAAGAGCTGGAAGCAATTAACTTCTTTAATCGTTGCAATAAATTCTGAATCCACGGCACCATGCTTACTGCTGAACAACGTTTATTTTTGAAACAATGCAGGGATAGATACCTGTCGGATTTGGTGCAGGACATTTTCCCCTTTTGGTTGCGCCATGGGTTGGATCCAAAAAACGGCGGTGTTTTTACATGCCTTGATAGGGATGGAACCCTTATGGATCCTACCAAGTCAATATGGTTCCAGGGACGCTTTGGGTATACCAGTGCCTACGCCTACAACCATATTGATAAGAATCCCGCCTATTTGGCGGCTTCTAAAAGTTGTGTGCAATTCCTGGAAAAATATGGCTTTGATACGGACGGCCATATGTTTTTTACGGTCACTGCCGACGGGAAACCCGTACGTAAACGCAGGTATGTTTTTTCAGAATCCTTTGCAGCCATTGCCTTTTCGGAATATGCCCTGGCATCGGGCGACGACTCCTATGCCCAAAAAGCGTTGGATGTATTTCTGTCTATGCTTCGTATGTTGGGCACGCCGGGTTTTCTGGAGCCCAAAACGTACATTCCCACCAAGGACCATTCCATAACCATGATTCTGTTGAATGTCGCCGCCTGTGTGCGAAGAGCCATTCAGGACCCCCGTCTGGATGCGCAGATTGAATCGTCTCTTTACGATATCCGGCATCTCTTTATGAAAGAAGAATTCAAGGCTGTGCTGGAGATTGTTGCTCCGGACGGTTCCCTGATAGATACATGTGCCGGACGCGTCATCAATCCAGGTCATGCTATTGAAACGTCATACTTTGTGCTGGAAGAAGCCCGCTATCGCAAGTGGGATCCGCAGCTGATAGCCATGGGTACCCAAATATTGAACTGGTCCTGGGATTGGGGTTGGGACAAAGAATATGGCGGAATCATCAATTTCAGAGATTGCAAGCATTTCCCTCCCCAGGACTATTCCCAGGATATGAAATTCTGGTGGCCACAATGTGAAGCCATTATTGCCTCCCTCTATGCCTACAGGGCCACAGGCGACAACCAATACCTTGAAAAACACCGGATGATTCATGAATATGCATTCAGGGTATTCCCCGATCGCACCTATGGGGAATGGTACGGATACCTCCACCGTGACGGAACCGTAGCACAGCCTGCCAAAGGCAATATCTTCAAAGGACCTTTCCACATCCCGCGCATGCTGATGACGGGGTACCAATTATGTGATGAAATCTTAAATGATAATGTAATACAATTTCACGTAGACAACTTCCTTCATATAATTAACCAATAACCAATATTATTTGTCCTATGAAAAAAAGTATCTTCCTTGTATTTTTTCTGCTGCTATCCATAGTTGCGATGGCTCAGAACAAGAAGGTGACGGGGACCGTATCCGATTCAAACGGGGAACCCCTCATTGGTGCTTATGTTGTAGAAGTAGGTACGAACAATGCCTATACAACAGACCTGGACGGACGATTTACGCTTATGGTGAAGCCGGATGCGCAAATTTCCGTCACTTACATCGGCTTTGAAACGCAGATTTTGAATGCGGCCGATCGAGACTTATTTGTGATCATCATGATGCCCGACACCGAGGCATTGGATGAAATTGTTATCACGGCCTATGGCGGTACCCAACGCAGGAGCAAAGTGACCAACTCCATTGCCAAAGTGAAAGAAGAAACGTTTGCGACGGGTATTTATTCCAATCCCGCCCAAGCCCTCTCCGGGGCGGTGGCCGGTCTTAGAGTACAACAAACTTCCGGTAATCCGGGTGCCATGCCTGCGGTTGTACTCCGCGGAGGTACGGACTTTGGCGGATCAGGTTCACCGCTGGTGATTGTGGACGGTCAAATCCGGACTATGAACGACATGAACCCCAACGACATTGAGTCCATGGAAGTCATGAAAGATGCGGGTGCAACAGCTATTTACGGTGCCCGTGCCAACAATGGGGTGATTTTGATTACCACCAAGAAAGGGAAAGAGGGTCAAACACAAATCTCTGCTACGGCCAAAGTGTCCCTGAATTATTTCAACAACGGCAATTATCGTTTCCTGGGCGCAGAAGACTACCTGACTTATATGCGTAACGCCTATTGGATATCGTCCCACCTCTGGCAAAACAGCAAGGGTGTATGGCAAGGGATTACCAATACCGGTTCCCTGTCCGGGGCACAACCATACGGAACCGGTAATAAGTATTTTGATAACAACGGCAACGTGTTGAACGGGAACAAGAGCAATCTGGCGGTTTGGAGCCCCATGGTGTATACAGATGACCTGGCCTTCCTGCTTAACAAAGGCTGGAAGAAAATGAGAGACCCGTTGGCAGGTCTTGATCCGGCTTATGACCAGGATATTATTTTCAAGGAATTCATGTTGTCAGATGTCAACCTGCGTACACCTGCCACTTCTCAGGATTACAACCTATCCTTCAGTGGAGGGAATGAGAAGAGCCATTACTATGCCGGTTTGGGCTTTAACTACAGCAACGGAAATGCCATTACCAACTGGTACCAGCGTCTTACCTTTGTATTCAACGGTGACTATAAGATCAAAGATTGGCTGACCTCTTATTCCTCGTTGAATTTTGCCGATGCCAAATGGAACGGCCTTCCGGCAACGGCTACCAGTGAAGAACAATACTTCTCACGAGTATTCTCGGTTCCTCCCACTTTCCGTGGCGAGACAGAAGACGGGGAAATGCTGATTGGGGTACGTGGCACACAAGACGCCAACCAGGCCATTAATGCAGACAAATTCATCCGTGACCTCAATACAGACAAGTTTACGTTGGGTCAATCCTTCAAAATTGACTTTACCAAAGAACTGTATTTGAAATTAAACGCTACCTGGTACTATAGTGATGATAAGCAAGAATCCTTCAACAAAGACTATATGACTAACGTTAACCGTTGGAACACCACCCGTAATTCCTCTGCTTATTACGATCGCACCCTGGATCAGACCTACAATGCCATCCTGAATTATGAAGTAAGCATTAAGGATCAGCACAACATAGATGCCATGGCGGGCTTTGAATACTATGATACCTTCAATAAGGGTTTCTCGGCAGCAGGCAGGGGCGCTCCCACTGACGACTTCATGGATTTGAGCTATACCAGTACTGAAGAAGGAGCCCGCTCCATTGATTCCTGGCACGTAAGACAACGTATCATGTCTCTGTTCGCCCGGGTGAACTATGACTTTGACAGCAAATACCTGATATCGTTCTCTATCAGAAATGACGGTTTCTCCAAACTGGCCAAAGAAACCAGATGGGGTGTATTCCCCGGTGTATCTGCCGGTTGGGTGATCTCCCGTGAAGATTTCATGAAAAACTTCAGCGATGTCCTCTCCTTTGCCAAACTGCGCGCCAGCTACGGTTTGAACGGAAACGTTTCTCCTAACTGGGTAGGTGCTTATACAGTACAGGGTGCTTACGGGAGTACCCAATATTCGGGTAACAAGGGTTTCCTGTTGTCAATCCTGCCCAATCCGGGTCTGATGTGGGAAAAATCCAGAACCATGGAAGTGGGCCTGGACCTGAGCTTTATGGCAAACAAATACAACGTGAACTTAACGTTCTATGACCGTTTTACAAAAGACAAATACGCTAACATTACATTGCCTTCTCACTCTGGTGTGGGTGTCTACACCTCCAACAACGGTTCTATGCGTAACACCGGATTTGAAATTGAAACCAGCTTCCGCTTTTTGGATACAAAGAACTGGAAATGGAACTTGAATTTCAATGCGGCATACAATATCAACACGATAGTGTCGTTGCCCGATAACGGTTTGGAAAATAACAGACAAAATGCCTACCAGGTTTACGGTGCCAATGGCCAGTTGATTTGGGTAGGCGGGTACCAGGAAGGCCAACGTCCCGGTGATGTCTATGCCTTTAAGTATGAAGGCATCTATAAAAGTGAATCGGAAATCCGGGGAGATTTGAAAGACATGTCAACAGGTAACAACGGTTCCAATAACAAGGTACTCTATGGCCCGGCGGCCTGGGCTGCCTTATCGGATGCAGAAAAAGCAAAAGGACTTCCCATCCAGCCCGGTGACGTGAAATGGAAAGACGTCAATGGCGACGGTGTGATTGATAACTTTGACAAAGTGAAAGTAGGTAACGTGACTCCCAAGTGGACCGGTGGTATTTTCACCAACCTTTCATGGAAAGGCCTGATCCTGAATATTCGTCTGGACTATGCTCTGGGACATGTGATTAACGATACCAAGACTCCCTGGATCATGGGGAACATGCAAGGTACCTACAATACGATAGATTTAGTAAAACAGGCTTGGTCCACAAGCAATCCCGACGGTTATTATCCCATTTATGTTTGGGCGGACCAGTTGGGCAAACGGAACTACGCCCGTCAAACATCTCAATTCATCTACAAGGCAGACTACCTGGCTTTCCGTGAAGTAAGCCTGGCTTACCAACTGCCCAAGAGCTGGATTGAAAAGTTGCGCATGACCAATCTGGAACTTTCCGTTTCCGGTCAGAACTTAGGTTATCTTACCCGCGCTAAAAATGTATTCTCTCCGGAATACGGCGCTAGCGGTTGGGGAGGTTATTCATTGCCACGTACAATAGTATTTGGCTTTAAGGTTAATTTCTAAAATAGGATCGTATTATGAAAAAAATATTTATCGCATTCCTTTTAGCGGCTGGCACGCTCTTTTGGTCGGGCTGTGATTCCCTGGACCTTGGGCCTATTGACTATTATGGCACCGGGAACTTTTGGTCCAATGCCGCACAAGTAGAAGCTTATTCTGTTGGTATTCATAACCAACTGCGCTCCAGCTATCAGATGTTTTACGTCATGGGTGAAGCCCGTGGCGGTACACTGCGTCTGGGTGTATCTTCTGTGAACACATCTATGGACATGGAAGCTCCCATTAAGAACAATACGTTCACTAAAGACAATACGGGGATTTCCAATTGGTATGGAATCTATTCCAGGCTCCTGCAGGTGAATCACATGATTGACAAATTGGAAACGGCTTGTGAGTTTTTGTCCGATTCCGAAAGAGGTCACTACCTGGGTCAGGCCTACGGGATTCGCGCTCTCTATTATTTCATGCTGTACAGAACGTACGGTGGGGTACCCCTGGAAACTGAAGTAAAAGTAATGGGCGGCAAGATTGATGTCAATGAATTGTATATGGCACGTTCTTCTGCAGAAGAAACACTGCAACTAATCAAGAATGACATCAACCAGTCGGAAACCAACTTTGCAAAATCCCCGGCAGTCAATGATTGTTACTACTGGTCAGCCAATGCTACCCAATTCCTGAAAGCACAGGTTTATTTGTGGTCTGCCAAAGTAACAACGGACAACCATACCGCCGGAGGGACTGCCGATTTGAATACGGCTAAGGCAGCACTGAATACTCTCATTGGCAAATACCAATTACAGAGCGACTTTTCCAAGGTGTTCACAAGCAAGAAGAACAACGAGATTATTTTCTCTTTGTTCTTTGACAAAGATGAAGCTACCAACTGGGGCAATCTCTTTATGTACGAAATTGCTTTGTTTGAAGGAACGGCCAAAGATAAAGACGGCAATATCTATTCCAAAGATCCGCTGGGTCTGATCAACGGGGGAACCCTTCGTCACGAATGGAAGGAAACGTTTGTACGCTCCTTTGATGAAGCCGATACCCGCCGTGCAGGTACCTTCTTTGAATATTATGTAGGACCTTCCGCTCCCTATACCATGGGTTGTGTCATCAAGAAGCTGTTAGGCAGTGTATCCGACGGGTCGCGCAAATGGGATTCAGACGTGATTGTAATGCGCTACGCCGACGTTCTGTTGATGATGGCCGAGGTGGAAAATGGCTTGAATAATGATCCGTCGCCTTATATCAATCAAGTGCGGAGCCGTGCCTATGGCGGGAACCATCCGGTTTATTCGAGGGGCTCCTACGGCCAGAACGAACGCGCCATCTTAACCGAACGCAACAAAGAGTTTGTGGCTGAGGGTAGCCGCTGGTTTGACCTGGTGCGCATGCAAGATGATGCCAAGAAGGCTCTTGTTTTTGCCGCAGATGTTAATTTTGCAAACATACCCGGAGACGCTCCGGCTCCTGTCTTGACAGAAGCTCAGAAGTATATGATTCTGTGGCCCATAGACAAAACTGTCTTGAACGCCGATCCTTTGTTAGCAGATGCTCAAAATCCTGGTTATTAGTAAGATGAAACGGTTCCTGCTACTTTCCGCTTTCCATGGGTTATGTGTAACCTGTTCCTATCCGCAATGGGAGCACGGAGTGTCGGGTTTTTTTGCGGGAAAGATTGGAGGAACTTTTGTTTTGGCTGGCGGGTGCAATTTTCCGGATGTGCCGGCTGCCGATAAAGGGAAGAAGGTCTTTTATCAGGACATCTTTACCCTGAATGGCCGTCGGTTGGGAACTTTGCCGGAACCTGTGGCGTATGGGGTGGCGGTCACGTATGACCGCCGGCTCCTTTGCGCCGGGGGTAGTAACGAGAACGGCTCCCTGAACTCCGTCTACGGATTAAAACTTACGAAGGCCCATCCGGAGATAACTCCTATGGCGTCTTTGCCGGTGACCATGGACAACATGTCGGGGGCTGTATGTCAAAACAAATGGTATTTGGTAGGAGGGAACCAGGACGGGGTTCCTTCCAACCAGGTTTTTTCTTTGGATCTGGATAATGCCCAGGCTGTTTGGCAGCAGGAGCCTTCCTATCCGGGTCCGCCTCGCCTCCAGGCGGTATGCGTGGCCCAGGGGGGCCGTCTGTTCCTGATCGGTGGCTTTTGCCCCAAGCTCGATAGCGCCCCGGCCAGTGTCTCTTTAGACGCGCTTTGTTTTGACCCGCTTTCAGGCCAATGGACGCCTGTGGCGGCGCCGGTAGATGAAATGGGGCAGCCCGTATCTGTCGGCGGTGGCTACGGGGTACCTATAGGTGACAGCCTTTTGGTGGTAGCCGGAGGCGTACACAAAGACATTTTTTTGAATGCTTTGAACGGCCTTTACGGGACTGATTACATGAAACAGTCACCAGAGTGGTATCAACTAAATCCGCGACTGCTGCAATATGATATTACGCGCAATCAATGGACTGTTTTGGGGAGCAATAAAGCTTGGGCCAGGGCCGGCGCCATTCTGGTGAAAAAGTCGGAACGGCGCCTGTACTGGATCCATGGAGAACTCAAGCCGGGCATCCGGACTCCCGATATTCAAAAAATCAAAATATAAACGATGCTCAAGAATCGAAAATCATATCCGTGGATTGTAGTGGGGCTGCTGTGGGTAGTGGCCCTGCTCAATTACATGGACAGGCAAATGCTTTCCACCATGCGGGAGGCTATGCAGGCAGATATTGTGGAATTGGAGTTTGCCGTGAATTTTGGAAGGCTCATGGCCATCTTTTTATGGATTTACGGCTTATTGAGCCCCATGGCCGGTGCCATCGCAGACAGGGTCAGCCGGAAGTGGCTGATTATTGTCAGTTTGTTTGTCTGGTCGTTGGTGACATTTATGATGGGTTATGCCGATAACTTTAACCAATTGATGGTGTTGCGTGCCTTTATGGGCGTGAGCGAGGCATTGTATATTCCGGCCGGTTTGTCTTTAATTGCAGATTACCATACAGGCAAATCCAAAAGTCTGGCCGTGGGCATTCACATGACCGGCCTGTATATGGGCCAGGCCGTCGGTGGCTTTGGCGCTACCGTGGCAGCCGTCTATTCCTGGCAGAGCACATTCCATTGGTTTGGAATGGTGGGTATGATATATGCCGTTCTGCTGGTGCTGCTGTTGCATGAGAAGCGGCCCGAAGCTGTGCAGGTAAAGACCGGAGTTACCGGTACAAAGTCACGCGATTCCATTCTCAAGAGTTTTAGAATGCTGCTTACCAATGTGGCTTTCTGGGTCATCCTATTCTATTTTGCCGCACCTTCTTTGCCGGGTTGGGCTACCAAGAGCTGGTTGCCTACACTGTTTGCTCAGACGTTGCACATTCCCATGTCGCAGGTGGGACCCATTTCTACGATGACCATTGCCTTTTCATCGTTTGTAGGGGTCATCTTTGGCGGGATCCTCTCCGACCGATGGGTCAAACGAAATATCAAAGGCCGGGTGTATACGGGGGCCATCGGTCTGGGTCTGACAATCCCCGCATTGATTCTTTTAGGGTTAGGATCGAATATGGTAAGCGTGGTGGGAGCCGGCCTTTGTTTTGGCATAGGTTACGGTATGTTTGATGCCAACAACATGCCAATACTTTGTCAATTTGTTCCTGCCAAACAACGCGCCACCGCCTATGGCCTGATGAACATGACAGGCGTCTTTGCCGGTGCTTTTATCACTAAAGTTTTAGGCCAATGGACTGATCAGGGCAGCTTAGGCTCCGGTTTTGCCTACCTGGCCATCATAGTCTTTATTGCCCTCTGCCTCCAACTGGTGGTTCTCCGTCCCAAGACGGATAATATGGAATAATAATTTGCAAAGCTGATATCTGAAATATTTAATTTATGAATAAACTACTCTTTCTTCTTGTAACTGCCGGCTTTTTGGCGACTCAATGTCATCAGGGATCTTCTGAGCCTGCCATCAAAGTGCGTCAGGATTTGTTTAATACTTCTATGAGAGATAGCGTGACCTGCTATCGTATCCCTTCCATAGTTACGGCGCCTAACGGAGACCTGGTGGTGGCCATTGATGAACGTCGTGAGTCGTGTGCTGATCTGTATCCCAACAAAAATATTGACATAGTCATACGCCGCAGTGAAGATAATGGCAAGACCTGGACGCCCATTCAGACGGTTGTGGATTTTCCTTACGGAGAAGCAGGCTCTGACCCTTCCATGATTGTGGACGGCGCTACCGGAGATATTTTCCTGTTCTACAATTATATGAACAACAATACAGGTGACAGGATTTACAACTTGCAATATGTGAAAAGTTCGGACTGCGGACAGACTTGGTCGGAATCGGTAGATATTACCTCACAGATCACGCCTGCGGAATGGGAAAAGGATTTCAAGTTCATTACTTCGGGCAGGGGCACCTATACCAGGGACGGCAAAATGCTGCACACTTTGGTGAACCTGAACAGGGGGTTGCACCTGATTGCCAGTGATGACCATGGACAGACCTGGTATAGAATCGAGACCGCCATTCAGCCGGCCGACGAATCCAAAGTCATTGAATTGTCGGACGGACGGTGGATGATCAACAGCCGCGTGAATGATAAGAAAGGCACACGCTACGTTCATATTTCATCGGATCAGGGAAAAACGTGGAACAGCTATCGGGAAACGCAGCTGACGGATCCGGGATGCAATGCCGGGATTGTTTCTTATACCTATGAAAAGAAAGGTAAAACACAACAAGTTCTCCTTTTTTCGCACGCCAATGATCCCACTGAAAGAAAGAACCTGACGGTTCACATCAGTTATGACGATGGGGTTACCTGGAGTGAAGGCAAAGTAATTTATGAAGGAGAGGCCGCCTATTCGTCAATCACCATGCTTCCTAACGGAGATGTTGCCGTGTTTTATGAAAAAGACAACTACACAAAAAATGAAGTCGTTGTTTTCCCTATTGAATATCTGATGCAATAAGTGACTCGCCAGACCGCTTTTGGATGTTTTCCAACCTGGAAATCAATTCCTGTCCAAGAGCGGTCTTGTCTTCAATATGCTTCAGGACGGCCGCTACAAAGGGATTATTTTCAAAGATCCCCCTTACCTGTTCGAAATCCATTCGGCATTCATCCATATTCCCGTCAGCGCCAAAGCCTGTCATTGCACTTAATGAAAACTCTTTACGGGCGTCTTCGTAAAGCATCTTGTCGAGACCTACAACGGCATTTTCCCACCCCCTAACGATCTCCTGGACCTGCTCTGTTGTTATTTCTTCCGGATTGATGCCATAAAATTCCTTTATCTTGGAGTAAGCCCAGGTCCACTCATAATAATAGTAGTTACTGTGCAACTCTTCAATAAACAAATTGATATCTGCGATCCTGCATATTTTGCGTGTTTCTATACCATAGATCAGTTTATCAATTTCAGTCTTGGGAGCTATAAGTCCTGATATATCCAGCCATTCTCCCAGACCTATGGTCGTATCCGGCCGCAGACGGTCCCTGACTTCCTTAATAGATCGGAACTGTATGTTTTCCAGTCGTTTGATAATAGAGTTCCCCAGAAATTTTTTAATAGCAATCTCGTAATACCGGATCCCGTTTATGAGCGATGTGTTTTTGATCTTGGTGCTTTTGTATGAAAAGACATCCGTTGTTTCCCCTGAGACCCGCATCAGTTCCTTCAGGATTGCCCTGCCATTAAACATCTTCTGTATCGTATAGGGACTTAGCAGATTGTAATTGATTTGGTCCAGTTTTACAGGATCTTTTCGCATATCACGTTTTGGCCATTTCTGTACATCACGTATGGTTCCAACGCTTTTGAGATTGATACCGGGGAACAGGTATGTGGTATTATCCTGTTCTATGAGGTAGGAAAATGGCAGTGAACTTGTGTCGGTATTATTGACATGCCTGCCCATCACCAGCGAGAATGCCCCAATGCGTGAAGGCCAGAGTATAAAGGAGTCGGAAGTTGTTTTGGAACCCCGTTCCATGACACCCTGGTGGATAGGTCCCAGTTTATACATATGGTTAGACTGGTTGGACCCAGATCCGGCATTCATAAAAGAGAACATTCCGGCTATCAGAAGAGTCGATTTATGATGACTTACCGTAAAAGGTCCTGCAAAGACTGAATAGGCTTCGCCGTTTTCTCCCAGGCAATTGCTGAAGAACAGTGAATCGTTCGCAGAATAACCTTTTCCCAGGATGGTTCCCTGTCCTACAAAACACTTCCTTATGTTGACACCGCTTTTAACTTTTGCTCCGGAAGATATGATAAAATCTTCACAGTTAACACCGTACCCTATGAAGACAGGATCGTGAGTGTTCCCGTTTATACTTCCGTTTGTTAATGATGAAGTCCCTTCAATGGTTGTACAGTCACCGATCACTACATTTTTTAGGGTACCGGAATTGCTGATAGTTACATTATTGCCTATAGTGCCTCTGTCGGATGCAATTTTTGTCGCATAGATCCTTACCAGTTCCTGCATTTTTTTAACCAGTTCCGTCTTGTGACGGTACAATGCAAGGATATAAGCAAAATGTGCTGTAAGCTTATTGTTAATGGCCACTTCCCGTCCGCCCATTTCATTCAGGACAGATACCTCTACGCCATTTCCGAAAGAAGAAATGCCTTCTACGTATATCTTATCCACATTTTCGATAACACAACCGGATCCGATATTGTAGTTGGCTATATAACTGTGAATGTTCTCAATGCATGTATCGTTCCCCACGCAAACATTATGGAGCTTAGCATTGCATATACCGGACTGGATCTTGATACCGGAAGGAAGTTCTTTCTTCGCTTCAAAGACACCCAGACGGATATCACCGGAAAAAGCTACATCCCATACCCTTTCCGGTCTGAAATCAGGATCAACCCATATTTTGTTCCAATTGTCGGAATAGCATCTCTGCTTCTTTAACAAGGAAATCTCATTAGGGTTGATCTGTCTGTATTCTTTCATGAAATGATTTTATTTCCAGACAATCCTATCCGTTTTTGGCAAATAGGGTATCTGGTATATCACGAAAGAATATGTCTTTGTGTTGTTAACCTCAACTTCTATGTTTATTAATCCGATCTTTGCAAGGGTAGAAGGCACACCGGGAAACTCCAGATTGAGCGTTATGACCTGGCCTGCAGTCATATTGATTTGTTGATTCAATTCAGCCTCATAATGTACGGGAGGATAGATGCCATATTCGGTAAGGAACATACCATTAATAAGCCGTTTAAATGACAGATAGCATCCTACGTTGGCTTTAATCTCAATCGAAGCATATATCTTTCCAACAGACGGATCTGATGCATCCTTTACACCGTAGCAACTTTTCAGAGTAGCTGTAAAATAGTTGCCTTTATCCGGAAAATTGTATTTGATTTCTTTGTAGAATTTTGTTACCTGTTCATGATTTTGATCTATCCAACCAAAACAAGACGTAAACATAATCAATGAAAGACTGACAGTTACTGATAATAACAATAATTTTTTCATAGGTAGTAATTAAAGGAGGTTATTATTCAAATTAAAAAATACAATTATCGGATACGAATAGCAGACGTAAAAAAACAGTGTTTAGTTGCATTCAATAAAAGAAAACCGCCTTTCAGGGGCGGCTCTCAATAGATAGGCTTTCTGAACTAAAAACGATAAGTTATACCTATAGAACCATATAAGAATCCGTATCCGAATTCAGCAAAAGCTCCCAGAGACGGGGTGATCATATATCTTGTACCGCCAAAGACTTGCCATCCAAATCTGACAAAAGTATCTGACTTTGTGGACTCTGATCCGACTTTAACTCTTTCCGATTCCAGCTTGATACCCAGAATGGTTCCGCCGTAAACTTCCCAATTGTTGATAATGGTAAAATGGTATGCTCCCCGTAAACCTAAAAGGGTATTGAAATATTTGTACTTTACCTGATCAAAATCCGTTTTGATCTTGTATCCCCAGAAACCGACATGTGCACCGACGGCAATTGAACCCGGTCTGCCCAAGTCCATAATCCCTACTTCGTAGAAAACGTTAAGAGGGGGAAAGGTTATTTTGTAATTAGAAGAGAGGACAGGTAATCCAATACCGATATTAGCCATACTTGTCCCTTTAGTCATCACATTTTGTACTACTTTATCCTGGGCCGAAAGGGAAAAAATGCCTGATAGAATAACGATAGTTGATAGAATAACTTTTTTCATTTGATTATAAATTATTGCGCTAATATAAATCATTTTTTTTAATCAAATCAAAAAATTGTATCTTGTTATAATAAAAATAATATCAATGAAAACAACACCATTGTTTATATTATTGCTTCTCACTTCTTTTCTTGCGGTGAGTTGCTGCCGTAACGCCAATAAGGAAGAATGGGCCATAGTGATTCATGGCGGAGCCGGTTCTGGCCGGTCCATGACGCCTGAAGCCCGTGAAAAATACCTGGACCTGTTGGATCAGGTACTGGATCTTGGAACCGGTATGCTTGAAAATGGGGCTGAAGCTTTAGATGTGGTCACACAAGTAGTTGTGTGGATGGAAGACTGCCCGGATTTTAATGCCGGTAAAGGTGCGGTAATTACATCGAATGGAATGCATGAACTGGATGCCGCCCTGATGGACGGAAGGGATCTGCAGGCAGGTGCGGTTGCAGGGGTTCGGGATATAAAGAATCCCATCCTGGCCGCACGTCATGTGATGGAAGACTCCCCGCATGTTTTACTGATAGGAGAGGGAGCTTCGTCATTTGCCAGATCGATGGGACTTACGATGGTGGAGAATTCTTATTTTTCAACACCTAAAAGCCTGGAACAGATCAAAAGGATAAAGGAGAAAAAGGAAGCTCCCGATCCAAAAGGAACGGTAGGTTGTGTTGCCCTGGACAGGAAGGGCAATCTGGCGGCTGCCACATCTACAGGCGGTATGAGCGGCAAGCGTTGGGGACGTGTAGGAGATGTCCCCGTCATAGGGGCCGGTACTTATGCCAACAACAGCACTGTAGCCGTATCCGGAACAGGTCACGGTGAACTCTGGATCAGAAGATGCGTTGCTTTTGACATAAGTGCTTTGATAGACTACAAAGGATTTACCGTAGAGGAAGCTGCCCGTAAAGTGATCTTTGACAAGATCGATAAAATGGAAGGATCGGGAGGAGGAGTCATATGCGTTGATAAAAACGGTAACATTGCCATGGAATTTAATACCGACATAATGTACCGGGCATGGGCAACGGCTTCCGGACAACATGGTGTTGCCATAGAGCACTGATCATTGCCTATACTTATAACGATATGACTGTTACTGTTAACGTCCGCTTTCTCGGATAAGACTTTCCAGTTCCCTGTTGAATTCTTTCTCTTGCATCAGCTCTTCCAGCGTTATATGCATCCTGTACTTCCAGTAATGGGGTACGATGGCCGGTACGTTAATTCTTTCATCATGCGGATTTTCCCTGCGCAGCTTACCCGACAGTGACATCCAATCCTGCCAGGGCAGGATACAAAGCATAGCAGGGCTTTGAAGGTGATCACGGATGATCTGCATACAGATCCATGGCTCACAGTAGAAGGGGGTTTTTCCCCGGATACCCATAACCGTGTTGAAAAACCGGTTGGTAATATTCCGGTCTTCCTCCCACCATCCCCTGAGGGTACTCGTATCGTGTGAACTCGTTGTACATACGCACAGGTAGGGATAGGAAGCGGGATCTCCAAAATCCCGGTATTTATCTTTAGGCATCCGTTGGACCTCCAGGCTGAGCATGGCCAATTCTTTCATTACCGGAGGAACACAATCGGGAACCATGCCCAGATCTTCTGCACAACAAAGCATCTTTGTAGCCGAGATCAGGGGAGGCAGTTTTTTCATGGCCTGGTGATACCAGAATTCATTGTGCCGTTTATAGAAAAAATGATCATACAACTTGTTAAATGCGAACCTGCTGTTTTCATCCAATGCCTTGTAAGAGTAGTTGAACTGGGCCGAAATCCTTGGGTGATAGGCTTCCTCTTTCCCGGGTTGCGCAACGAAAAGGACATTGGCGGCAAGATCCGTCAGGCAGCTGCAGATAAACCGGTTTTCCGGATTATCCGGCTGTGATGCAAAATGCAATAAGATCTTTCTTTGGGTCGCGAAGGCCTCTTTAAGATCGTATCGTCCGGGACATATTCCCGGAACCAGGTATTTTTCCTTTATTTCAGGGGTGTTTTCCTGGAATATCTCATATAAAATATCGTCCGTAATGTAGGGTTTTACCATCCTTTGGTGATCAAAGGCAAGACCCCACTGACGGATTTCCTCCGGAGTGAAAGGCATGGCAGGATCAAAATAACCCATCAGACCCTGTGTCTGTTCTTTAGGGATAGTCCAGATGCGGAAAAATCCAAGTATATGGTCAATGCGATATGCATCAAAGTAGCGTGCCATATTGGCAAACCGGTTTTTCCACCACGCATAGCCGTCTTTTTCCATTACTTCCCAATTGTAGGTCGGAAACCCCCAGTTTTGTCCCTGAACCGAAAAGTCATCAGGAGGAGCACCGGCCTGTGAATCCATATGGAAAAGATGCGGTTCTATCCAGGCTTCAACACTCATAGGCGTAATGCCTATGGGAATGTCTCCTTTCAACAGGATACCCTTTTTGTTCAGGTATTTGTGTGCCTCGCTCAATTGCTTGTCAAGATGGTATTGCACAAATATATACAGGTCAAGATTATCGAATTCCAAAGCATATGCCTGATCATACTTGGCATATTTTCCCCATTGTGTAAAGTCGGCAGTTTTGAATCTGTCTCGCAGGACACAGAAAAGTGCATAAGGCTGCAGCCATTTTTTATTTTTTCTTATAAATGTCTTGAAAGAAGCCGACCTCATAACTTGTTCGCCTGTGTGTTTGAACAGGAGTTTCATAGCCGACCATTTTAGTTCGGACACTTTATCATAATCGAGAGCCGGAAGATCGTTCAGTTTTTTTCTTTTCTTTTCAAACTGTGAAAGATCAACGGATCCGTTTTCCGGACACATGGCATTGATGTCCGCATAGAGGGGATGCAGTGCCATGATTGATATGCCTCCGTAAGGGTAGGAGTCTATCCAGTTGTGGTACATTGTCGTATCGTTGACCGGTAATACCTGCAAAACCTTCTGACCGGTAAGTGCAGCCCAGTCTGCCATTTTTTTCAGGTCCCCGAAATCACCTATGCCCCAGCTTTTACGGCTGCGTAATGAGAATATGGGGATAGCCGTTCCGGCATGGCGTAATCCCTCTGTCGTGCCACGGTAAGAAGAATCCCTTATGATCGTGTGTACTTCTTGGTCAATAGATAAATCTGGAAAGGCCAGGATTCGATTGACTCCTTCTTCCCATTCCACCAGGTTATTGCTACGGTCTTTACGGATAATATATTTGTATTCCAGTTTGCCTCCTGCACATATTGAACCGGGGAGTGCTGCCTCCCAGGTACCGGAACCTGCGTATTGCATGGCTATGGCACGGGAAGGATCCCACATACCTGTATCGTCATTGTTTCCGGTCAGGGCCAGATGGCATCCCTGCGGGACTGCTCCCGATGTAGTTACCAGACTGATGTTCGCTTTTTTCAAAGGTTTTACCTTGTGGGTCAGAAAGACATAGGAATAGGTCGGTTCTATCCACCTGTCAATAATGACAACCTGCTTCGTCTTTGGCAGGTCTTTCTGAAAATGTGCCGAAAGTTCCGTTATATGCTTGCCGTCGGGAAAGATGACGGAATACCTGTAGCAGAATTCTTTTGGAACGGACGACAAACGAAGCTTCAGCTCCCACCATCCGTCCGGCAGGCGTTCCATACGGGGGGCCCGTTGAAGATCATCATTTCCCAGTGCAGCGATGTTTCCGCACACGGACAACTCTTTGTCACGGTCAACACGATAATGAATACGGAATATCAGTTCCATAATAGGTAATATTTAGATAAACAAAGATACTTAAAAAACATATTAGGGAAATTTTGTAACTTTACACGTTATGACTAAAACCGGCAAAACCCATCTGATCATACATTCTTTTGCGCTTGCACATGCCTTGATGTGTTTTCTGTTGCATGAAACGGCTTTCGGAGATACATTTGTCCTTACATGCCTAACCATTACCATGGTTGTGGTTTTGATCCGTTTTTTTGACGGTCCGGTGGAAGTAATCGTCGGTCTGTTGCTGCTTGCTTCTTTTGCCGGTTTCTTTCTTGGGACTAACGGAGCCCGTTGGATACAGCTGCTTTTCCCGGGAATGAGAAAGATCCTGACCTACGTGCTGACAACTACACTGGTCACTGAATTTCTGGGCTGGTCGATATTCTTTGTTGTGCGCCGTAAGAAAAAATAAACGGCAATGGCTTCTGAAACAAAAAGGACTACTATTCTGGAAGTGCTGCTGCTGGCATTTTTTGTGCTGGCATTTAGGATTGCATTTGAAGGGGCCCTTCCATTCTTTCAGAATCATTTCAATCTGAATTTCAATGAAACGCTCAGCCGGCTCCTGCGAAATTATCCGTTGGCTTTGCTTATGGTCATACTCGATTTTTTTCTTGTATGGATGCTTGTCCGCCATATAGATTATGGGAAAAGACCCTTATTGCGAATCTTATTGGAAACGGCGGGTCTTCTGGTTATAGCCCTGTCATCTGCTGCTCTGATGAAGGTCATGTCTTCCGGAGAGGGCAGCGGTGAAGGTTCATTTTTGAACTATACTTTCTGGTACACGGCACTTGCCGCCTTTTTCTTCAATCTGATTATTATTGCAGGAATGGATATATATGCTTATTACGGCAGGGTCCAGAAAAAAGCATTGGATGTTGAAATCGGAAAGAAGAACAAAGCAGGGTATCAATATCAACAGCTGAAACACCAATTAAATCCCCATTTTTTATTCAATAGTCTCAATTCTCTCGATTACCTGATCCATACGGATGCCGGCAAAGCAAGCGATTATGTAAGGAAACTGGCATCTCTTTACCGTCATTTTTTAAACGTTGGTGAAAAGGAGACGATACTGCTCAAAGATGAGCTGGAGTTTGTCAGACTTTACGTAGATCTGCTGAATCAGCGTTTTGACAATTCCCTTAACGTATTGTTCGATATCCGTCAGGAAGATATGAATTCCTGCGTAATCCCGTGCAGCCTTCAGGTGTTGGTGGAAAATGCCACCAAGCACAATATCGCGAGTAAGGATTTACCCCTTGAAATTCACATAACGACGGAAGAGGGATACCTGGTCGTTCGGAACAATTTGCAGCCAAAAACGTACAAGGTATCTTCTACTGGGGTTGGATTGAAAAATATACGCGGACAATACATATCCGTTTTTCAAAAAGATATTATTGTTAATAACGGCAGAAAGACATTTGAGGTTCGTCTGCCCCTGTTCGATTAATCCTATGAAAGTGTTGATACTGGAAGATGAGGTGCCCGCCCAGATGCAATTGAAGAGATTGCTCAGCGTTCATTATCCCAACGCAGTCATTGCCGCCACCCTCGATTCGGTTGACAAGGCTGCCAGGTGGTTGGCTTCCCATAGTGCCGACCTGATCTTCATGGATGTTGAGCTATCGGACGGTGTGTGTTTTGAATTGTTTAACAGGATCCCTCTTATGCCGCCTGTAATAATTATAACGGCATACGAACACTATGCACTGGCTGCCCTTAAAAAGAGCGCAGTGGACTACCTGCTTAAACCGGTAGGGGATTCAGAATTCGTAGAAGCGGTCGAAAAATGTTGCAAAAAATCTAGCAAACCGCAGGACCTTCGGAATCTGGGCATGCTCATGACCCAATTACAGGATTATAAGCAGCGTTTTGTGGTAAAAGTAGGGGACCATATCATTATCGTCAATACGCAGGACATTGCCTATTTCTATTCCAAGGAAAAAAGCACCTACATCATGACAAGGGAAGGGAAGCACTATTTGTCCGATGCCAGCCTGGAATCAATTGAGGAACAGCTCAATCCGCGTGAGTTTTTCAAACTCTCCCGCAACTGCATCGCCAGTATCTCTGCCATCAGTTCCATTTCCAAACACTTTAACAGCCGGTTGCGCGTAGAACTTCAGCCTCCTTTCCATCAACATATATTGGTCAGCCGTCTGAGGGTCCCGGCATTTATGAAATGGATTGAGGGAGAGATAGATTGACAATCCGGAAGTAAATTCATTCATTTCATCGGAATTATTCTGCATTTCGTCAGACCAATTGTTAATTTATAAGGAAAATAGGCTAATTTTATACGATTTACTACCTGAATCCTGATATGATAAAACAAAAGAAAATGACGTTCTGGAATATCTGGAACATGACCTTTGGTTTTCTGGGTATTCAATTTGGACTGGCATTGCAGAATGCGAATGTGAGCCGTATTCTCCAGTCTTTCGGAGCCGATGTGGGACATTTATCTTTGTTCTGGATCGCTGCCCCCCTTACAGGAATGATCGTACAACCTATCATTGGTCATTACAGTGACCAGACCTGGACACGCCTGGGACGCAGGCGCCCATTTTTCCTTGTGGGGGCGATACTGGCAGCCTTAGCCCTTGTCATGATGCCCAATGCTCCCATGCTGGCCCCCTATATCCCACCGATGTTTATCGGTGCCGGGATCCTTATGATCATGGATGCTTCCATCAATGTGGCTATGGAACCTTTCAGGGCGCTTGTAGCAGACCTTCTTCCCTCGGAACAGCGTACGCTGGGTTTTTCGGTCCAGACATCACTTATCGGGATAGGAGCCGTTCTGGGTGCCGTTTTGCCCTACCTGCTGACCAATTGGTTTGGTATAGCAAATACTCCCGAGCCGGAATCGGGACATCTGGTAGCCGACAATGTTAAATTTGCTTTTTATATCGGTGCGGCCGTCTTATTTGGGAGTGTCCTTTGGACTGTCATTAAGACAAAGGAATATCCTCCGGCAGGAGGCGAGAAACCCGAAAAACAACCATTCTGGCAGATCGGGAAAGATTTTTTGAAGATTCCCAGGACAATGAGACAATTGGGAGTTGTACAATTTTTTTCCTGGTTCGCCCTCTTCTCCATGTGGGTATATATGGTTCCCGCTGTAGCTGAACATGTTTACGGTACGACGGATAATGCTTCCAGGGCTTATGCCGATGCCGGCGACTGGGTGGGCATCCTCCAGGGTGTCTACAACGGGGTAGCCGCTGTTTTTGCTTTTCTTTTACCCTGGATAGCAAAGAAGATTAGCCGGAAAGGGACACATGCCATGTGTCTTTTGCTTGGGGCGATCGGATTTATATCTTTTTACTTTATAAGGGATCCGCGCATGCTTATCTTCCCCATGATAGGGGTGGGTATGGCCTGGGCCGGGATCCTTGCTATGCCGTATTCCATCCTGGCAGGTGCTTTGCCTGCCCATAAAATGGGTGTATATATGGGTATATTCAACTTCTTTATCACCATCCCCCAGATCTGTAACGGTCTGATAGGGGGCGTTATGGTGAAATATCTCTACGGGGGACGGACCATTTTTACACTGGTCTTCTCCGGTATCTGTTTGCTAATAGCTGCCATAAGCGTCTTCTTTGTCGAAGACAGGGATGATCCTGTGCAATTGGCTTTTAGAAACAAAAAATGATCGGATTAACTATCTAATAATTATTAACTAACCTACAAGTTTATGAAAAGACTGATGACTTTTTTGCTCGCAGTCACGCTTTTTTCCCTGACTTCTGCTTACGCTCAGTATGAAGTTAGGGGAACCGTCGTTGATGTAAACGGCGAGACCGTGATCGGAGCTACGGTTCTGCAACAGGGGACCAGAAATGGTACCACAACAGATCTGGACGGTCAATTTATACTTACCGTTCCTTCTTCTGAAACACTGTTGGAGATCTCCTATATAGGATATCGGACCATAGTCGTTGCAGCAAGGAATGCAACACGAATCGTATTGCACGAAGACGTCGAACTACTGGAGGAACTCGTGATCATTGGCTATGGTACTGTCAAAAAGAGCGATATGACAGGTTCAGTCGTAGCGATCAAAGCTGAAGAAGTAAACCGTGGTGCCGTTTCTTCACCGGACCAGATGCTACTCGGTAAAGTATCGGGTCTGCGTATCACGCCTGCTACAGGTCAGCCTGGATCTTCAGCTACCATCAGGATCCGTGGTGCAGCTTCCTTGAATGCTTCCAACGATCCTTTGATAGTCATTGACGGAGTCCCTGTCACCGGGGACGGAGGTGCCGGAATGGGTAATCCGCTGGCATCGGTGAACCCCAATGACATTGAAAGCTATACGATTCTTAAAGATGCCTCTGCCACCGCTATCTATGGTTCAAGGGCATCTAACGGTGTGATTATCATCACTACCAAGAAAGGAATGGGCAAGGGCGTCAATGTAAGTTACAATTCGAGCTATTCGGTAAAGCAGAACGCGTCGCGGATTGAGATGCTCTCTGCCGAAGAGTTCCGTGATTTCATGGCCACCACCTATGGTAACAACCAGACTATTCTGGGCCTTTTAGGAGATGCCAATACGGACTGGCAAAAAGAGATTTACCGGTTATCGTTCAACACCGACCAGAATGTCAGCCTGTACGGGTCAACACGTTTTATGCCTTATCGTGTAAGCGTAGGATACAACCTGGATCAAGCCACCCTGAAGACAGGCGACAACCAACGTGCCAACGTAGATATCAGCCTTTCTCCCAAATTGTTTGATCAACACCTTACGATCAATGCGAATGCGAAAGGGATCTACCAGAAAACAAACTGGGCATCTACGGGAGCCGTTGGGAACGCCCTGGCTTTTGACCCGACAAAACCGCTTTACTTCACTAAAGCCGACGGAAGCATTGATACTTCAAAGGCTAACGGTTACTGGAACTGGTTGAATCCTGACGGGAGTGCCAACACCATGGCCAGCACCAATCCGCTTTCTACACTGTACGACTACACGAATTACAATTACACGTTCCGTTCATTGGGTAACGTACAACTTGCCTATAAGGTGCACGGACTGGAGGATCTGACCGCTAATGTGAATGCAGGATATGATGTGGCTCGCACACGCGGTGAAAGATACAATGCGCTTGGATCGATTTCCGCTATGAGATCCAGCAATGACCTCTTTGTTACATATGAAAATTACAACCTGAATACGTTGCTTGAGACGTATCTGAATTACAATCACGATTTCAGAAACAGCAACTTAGATGTAATGGCAGGTTATTCCTGGCAGCATAACTACGTTCAGTATGATGAAGAACAATTCAAGAACACTGAACCCGACGGTCCGGGAGCCCACTATTATACGGCACCGACCAATGCCAAGGAGTATTATCTGATCTCTTTCTTTGGAAGGATCAATTATTCCATAGGATCCCGTTATCTGTTCACTGTTACCCTGCGTAACGATGCTTCTTCGCGGTTCAGCAAGGCCAACCGCTGGGGTCTGTTCCCCTCTGCCGCTTTTGCCTGGAACATTGGCCAGGAGAATTTCCTGAAGGAAAGTAAAACCTTTTCGGCACTGAAGCTTCGTTTGGGCTGGGGACGTACGGGACAGCAGGATATCGGTTCGGATTATTATCCTTATCTGGCACGTTATCTGTCTTCGTCTGCTCTTGAAATGAGATACTTCATGGGAGACGGTTATTATACCACACTGGCCCCGCTGGCCTACAATGCGAACCTGAAATGGGAAACTACTGAAACTTACAACGTAGGTCTGGACTTCGGATTTGCCAACGACCGTATAACCGGTAGTGCAGAGGCTTATTACCGTTACACATACGATCTGCTGAACGTGATCTCAACACCTCTCGGTTCCAACTTTGGCAATAGCATCATATCGAATATCGGGAACATGGAAAACAAGGGATTGGAGTTTACTCTGAACTTCATTCCGGTACAGACCGCCGACTGGCATTGGTCTATAGGAGGTAACTTTACGATCCAGGATACGAAAATCACCAAACTTACGACCCTCAAAACGGAAGGATACCTTGGTGTGACCACAGGATCCGGAATGGGTGGTACGGGAGGTTACAGCTCTCTGCACCGTGAAGGATTTTCACCGTACACTTTCTATATGTTTCAGCAATTGTACGATAACGACGGAAATCCCGTACAGAACGGTTTGATAGACCGCGACGGGGACGGAGAGATTACAGATGCTGACCGTTATGTGACCGGGTTCAGTCCTACTCCCGATGCCTTCTTTGGGGTCAACACGCAGATACGTTACAAAAACTGGGACTTTGGCCTGAACGGACACGGTTCGGTCGGTAACTATATAATCAACGGTGTAGCCATGGGATATTCCACTTCCTACAGCGATGACTGGAACAAAGGTTATCTGAACAACGTAAGTAAAAAATACCTGGTGAAAGGATGGACGGCTCCGTCGGAAAACAATCAGAAATATTCAGATATGTTTATCGAAAATGCTTCCTTCTTCCGCATAGACGATATCAACTTGGGTTATACGTTTGACAACCTGAAATTTGCCAAGAGTATACGTATAGCTGCTTCGGTGCAGAATGTGTATGTATTTACCAAATACAGGGGACTCGATCCCGAGATCATGTCTTCGGACGGGGTGGATTTCAATATCATACCGCGTCCCAGACTCTATACCCTGCGTCTTAATATTAATTTCTAATACAAGGTAGATATGAAAAAGATTATGAAAAACAGTATTCTTGTGGTGTCGGCATTCATATTTCTGCTGACTTCGTGTATCAACGATCTGGATACATTGCCGCTGAATGAAACAGATGCTACCTCGGAAACCGCATATGCAGAGCCTTCCAGTTATTTAAACGGGCTCTCCTATTTATATGGTTATTGGGCTCTTGTGAGCCAAGACAACGTGGGATCTTCGGATATTGCCGTTGCCGATGCCGGACAAAGTGAACTTACCCGTATGTATATGGTCTTGAACGAACTCTCGACGGATTCATTTAAGGTCATCTGGGGTGACAACTATATAGCACCTATTCAATACCACCGCTGGACATCTGCTGACAACGAGGCCATTATTGCCGTCTATACCCGCTGTATGAAAGGTATAACGCTGGTCAATGAGTACCTGATACAGACTACTGATGAAAAACTCAATGACAGGGGACACTCCTCCGATATAGCCACTGTACATCAATACCGTGCCGAAGCCCGCTTCAACCGTGCTTTGTACTATTACCTGCTACTGGACCTGTTCGGAAATCCTCCTTTCGCACTGGAAGAGAACATTGGTGGAGAACTTCCCAAACAGATAGGCAGGGAGGCCCTCTATGCCTGGCTTGAGAAAGAATTGCTCGATCTGGCCAACAGCGACGATATGCCTGCCAAAGGCAATGTCCCGTATCCCCGTGCTTCCAAAGGATCTGTTTGGGCAGTCCTGGCACGCATGTACCTCAATGCCGAGGTCTATACCGGATCCCCGCAATGGCAAAAAGCCAAAGAGGCAGCTGCCAACGTTATAGCTATGGGATACCGGTTACATCCCAACTACCAGGAGTTGTTCATGCAAGACAATAGCACCAACGGAGCAACGGAAGAATTTATAGTTGGAATCGTATACGATAAAGACAATACCCAAAGTTGGGGTGGAACGACACACCTGGTTTCGGCTACGCTCAGTTCGGATGCCAATAAAGCCATTGCACAGAATCTGGGTCTGGCGGGCCTGCTCAATCCCGAGACATGGAACGGATATCATGTAGCAGACGATTTTGTTCAGCGCTTTGAACTTTCCGGTGTTCAGTGGGGTGCCACTTCGGGATTTGGGTACGACAGAGAAAATAGCGACAAACGCGCCTTCTTCTATAACATTGGTTCAACCAAGGAATTTGATAATACCACAACCGATACGGGTTGGAGGTGCTGGAAATTTACCGGTTTGTATTCCGACGGACATACGGTGTCCGATGCCGAATCCAACTACAAATTTTCTTCCATAGATTTTCCTGTTTTCCGCCTTGCCGAGATGTATTTGATCTTTGCCGAAGCCGATGCGCGGATGAACGGCGGAGTGGTGACCGATCCTTTGGCAAAGGGTTATATAGACCAATTGCGTGAAAGGGCCGGTGTTGCATCTAAAACACCTGAAACGATGGATTTGGACTGGCTACTTGATGAGCGTGTCCGTGAACTGATGTGGGAAGGACACCGCCGAACAGACCTGATCCGTTACGGGTATTTCACTTCCATGGCATTCCCCTGGACCCTGAAGGGAGGGGTAATGAACGGAAAAGTATCTTTACCGGAGTACCGTAAAGTGTATCCCATTATACTGAGCGATCTGAATGCGAATCCCTACTTGGTTCAGAATCCCGGTTACTAACATACGATGATTCACTCATAAATGATTACAATTATGAAATATACAAAATACATTACGATGTTGGTTGCTACTATGCTGGTTCTCGTTTCCTGTGATATTCAGATAGAGAAAGCCTGTCTGGAACCGAGCAGCGGATTCAAGGCGCCGGTGTTGCTATCACAGGCACCTGTGGTGATCAATGCCGACAATAGCAAGGTAGAAAGCGTGATCTTCAACTGGTCAAGTGCTTCGTTCGGTCCTGCCGTTCAGATTGAGTACTCATTGTACGCTTCTGCCAATTCAAAGACTGCACTGTTGGGGTCTTCATTCTCCAATTACCTGTCGATCAGCAAAACAGACCTGAACGGTCTGATTGCCAACGACCTCGGAGTGGGAGTGAACCAGACGGCCGACATTAATGCCTATTTGGTGGCCAAGGTGTACGGAACGAATGTGGAAGGGGTGACTTCCAATACCATTTCCTTTAGTGTAACTACTTTCGCTGCGGCACTCCGCAGCCTCTACCTGCCCGGCAGTTACCAGGGATGGGCTATAGAAAAGGCACCTGAATTCTGGGAAACAGACGGCGGTACCAATGTTTACAAAATACTGGTAGATCTGGAAGACGGATCGGATCAGTACTCCTATTTCAAAGTTACCGTTGCCCGCAACTGGTCGGACGAAAACTGGGGTTACAATTACCTGACTCCTTCCTGGTATTGTCCCGAACAATCCGACTCTAACCTTTCAGTTGACCTGACCGAAGGCAACAACTACATTTTGACGGTTAACCGCAGCAAAATGACCATAGATAAGCAGGTTGTCCACAAAGTCGGAATCATAGGAGCTTTTGACGAAAGCGGTTGGGGTAACGATCTGGATATGGTTTACGACAAAGAGCAAAACCTGTGGATCTCTCCTGTGATCACATTTAGTGGCGATCTGAATTTCCTGATCCGCCTGAATGAGAACTGGGATGATAAATACGGGACCAGTAACGAAGCCAGTTCGGTTGTGGAAGGCGGTGTGAACCTGGTAAAAGGCGGAGCAGACCTTTTTGTTCCCTCTGCCGGCACCTATATCATGAAGCTCCATGGCAACAGGACCCCTTACGTTCTGGTTATGGAAAAACAGTAATTGATTAAAGAGACGATATTATGAAAATACTTAAATATTTATTTGCTGCAGCGATCGTGAGCATGGCAGCCGTCTCCTGTGAAGTCATTAGCGAGGATGCATTTTCAACGGCACCCGTGCCGCCGGAAATGTATGCCCATTCCGATATTCTGATGACATCCAACACTATGGAGGAATTTGTGAACTTTTCCTGGAAACCTGCACGGTTCCTGGGAGAAGGCCTTACCTATGACCTGTACGGCAAATTCGGGGAAACCACTTCCAAACTGACTTCCACTGCCGAACTCTATTACAGGATCCCGAAGACGGAATTCAAAACGGCTATCTATGGTGCGTTCCCCAATCTGCCCCAGAACGATACCTTTACGATGACCTTCTTCGTGTCGGTCACAAACGGAACACAGACTTATTCTTCTGAACCCGTGACACTCGATATTTATGCTTATGGCGATGCCGTGTCCGCCCGGACAATGGCGTTGTTTAGATCCATTGTGCTGAACGTGGCCGATCCCTCAGGGGTCCTGGAGATCCTGGCGTGGGAACCGGCAAGACTTGGGTATAACGAGGAGATCACCTACAATGTATATATGAAATACGGCGAAGGTGAGGACCTGTTGCTTGCCTCCGATCTTAAAGAGACCCGGTTTGCCATAACGGTTGATGAATTGAACGAGGCAGCAGTTGCGGCAGGTGCTCCCGAAGCAGCCGAGTCCAATCTGGATTTCACCGTAAAAGCCTTTTCGGCCACATATCAGACGGGTGTTATCTCCAATACGGTGACCATCGCCATAACTACCTATATTGCCACATATCCTGAATACATCTACGTACCCGGGGCATACCAGGGATGGAATCCTGCTACGGCACCGAGGATCAAACAATCTTCGGTTATAAAGGGACTATATGAAGGGATGATTGACCTGAGCGTTGAAGGTGGCGGTGACGTCGGCTTCAAATTCTCGCCCGTACCCGCATGGGAAGATGACTTTGCCATCGCCAATATTGAACTGACTACTTTCGGCGACGGATATACTGCATTGACCGGATCGGGGACAACAGGTGGGGACATTACCGTTCCTTCGGGCATGTACAACATTATTCTGAACAAGAAGTTCAACACATTGTATATGATCCAGGTTGAAACACTCAGCCTTATCGGGTCCGCTCCCGTTGAAAGCAACGGATGGGCCGGCGATATCGATATGGTTTATGATCCTGAGACCCACACATTCTCTGCCATTACAAATATGCAGGAAGGAGAGTTCAAGATCCGTGTGAATCATGACTGGACACATTCGGCCGGAGGAACCGTCAACTACGTGAGCTTTTCGAGGTCGGAGAACCTGGTATTTGAACGTGCTCCGGGTGAATACAAGGTAATATTGAACGTTGGTGTAAATCCTTACACTGTGACTTTCATCAATACCAGCTTTCCCGAGAAGCTGTATGTACCCGGAAATCACCAGGGATGGAATCCCGCTACGGCTCCTGTATTGAACGGGGATACGGAAGGACATTACCAGGGATTTGTTCATTTGACGGATATCTTCAAATTTACAAGTGCTCCCGACTGGAACCACACCAATTACGGTGGGGCGCTTGAAGCCCTGGACACCGATCCTGCTGCAGGCAACCTTGCCGTACCTGCTCCCGGGTATTATTATCTGAGAGTTGATCTGACCACCATGAGTGCTACGGCAACCCTGATAGAAAGAGTAGGGGTAATAGGAAGCTTTACCGCATGGGCGGAAGACGTTGCCATGATCTACAATGCTGAAGAAAATTTGTGGGAAGCCGAAGGACTTGCGTTCCCCGCCGGTACGGAATATAAGTTCCGTATGAACAACGGCTGGGATATCAACTTAGGAGGGGATCCCGATAACCTGGTCCAGGACGGAGCCAATCTAAGAGCAGATGAGGGTATGTATTCCGTTACGCTTTCTCTGGCCACAACGCCGTACCATATGACCATTGTCAGGACTGGTGATTTGGTTTTGGAGTATGCTACGGAAGTAGTTGTAGCCGGAGACTATTCAGGTCACACATGGAGCGTGACGGACGATCCGAAATTGTTCGGCCCCGGAGACGGTACGTATAAAGGTGCCATCACCATGTACGATCCCGTATATGGTTTTAAGTTCGTGGAAAGCGGGACCTGGATTGCAGGTCGGCTCGTTGCCGACACAAAATTTGAGTTCGAGCTCTATACCGGTGACAATATGATGTTGGATAACGGTACGTATTTTTGGGATGTAAACCTTCCCGATCAGAGAGCCGTTGCCACACCTGTCTCTCTTGTAGGCTTGATAGGCAGTTTTGAAGGAAGTGGGTGGGGGGAAGATCTGGCCATGGAGTTTGATAAGGAAACGCTCACTTACTCTGTCACGGTAAACCTTGTAGAAGGCAACGAATTTAAGATCCGTTTTAACAAGAACTGGGATTTCAATTTGGGTGGTGACATAACAAAACTGACACACAACGGAAACAATATAGTAGTTCAGGAAACCGGCACATATCGTATCGTTTTGGATATGGCGAACACTTCCTCGCTGACAATGAAAAAGCAGTAAAGCGATGAAAAAGAGCGCAATTATCCTTTGTGCCTTTTTTCTGATCTTTGCTTCTTGTCGCAAGGAACCCACCCGGGGATCCGACCCCAATGGCGGAGGATCATTTGCCAGGGTCAAAGACGCTCCCCGGACATGGGATGGGAACAAGCGAGCTGATATAACCTATCAGCTCCTTGTTTATTCATTTGCAGATAAGGATGGGGATGGATGGGGCGATCTTCAGGGACTTACAGACAAGCTGGAGTATATTGACCGGCTTGGAGCAACTGCCGTTTGGCTTTCGCCCGTTCATCCCGCTATGTCCTACCACGGCTACGACGTGACCGATTATGGTAAGCTCAATCCCCTTTATGGCACGATGGGCGATTTCCAGGCATTTGTCAAGGCAGCACACGGGAAAGGAATTAAGGTTTACCTGGACTATGTGATCAACCATACAGGACGTGAACACGGGTGGTTTAGGGAAGCCATACGTTCCGTTGACAATCCATACCGGAATTACTACATATTCTCTGACGATCCCAGGGCCGATATTACAGCCGGGAATATTCCCATGATCAAAACGGAAGGTGCTTCCGGTTATGATAGCGGACAGTGGTTTACCGTATCTACTACAGGTAGCAAGGTGTTGAAATTCAGACTTGACTGGAGCAACACTTCCCAGCCGAAGTTAACCGTAACGGAAGCTGAAGGGACGGATCCCGACAATCCCGATACTTCCACCGAAAATGCCAGGTATCTTTATTTTGGGGACGGTGTTCTCAAGAAGTTTTACGACAAGGGAGGAAATCAATATGAACTGTCGGTGGATTTCAGTTCTTCATGGGGTTGTCTGATACGGACCAGCAATACCCAATGGAACAACAGGACAAAATACGGAGCACAGAACCAGGCCGGTTCAAAGATCGTTTTTGGACAACCCTTTATCCTTTATACCCATGACAATCCGGATAATGTACACGATCTGCAGCTTCCCGGTTCCACTATGTTCCATTCACACTTCTGGACAAATTGGTTTGCAGACCTGAACTACGGCGATGTGGCAACTGCAGAAAATTCTCCGGCTTTCAAAGCTATTGTCCGGGATGCCCGGATCTGGATAGATGTGGGTATAGACGGATTCCGTCTGGATGCTGTAAAACACATTTACCACAACGAATTTTCAGATGAAAATCCTGAATTCCTTAAAAAATTCTATAAGGCTGTAAATGATTATTACAGGCAATCCAGGGATCACGATATCTACATGGTAGGAGAGGTCTTTTCAGGATATGAACAGGTTGCTCCTTACTATAAGGGACTGCCTGCCCTGTTTGAATTCTCCTTCTGGCACCGCCTTAAATGGGCACTTGAACAACATACCGGTTGTTACCTTACAAAGGATATTTTTGCCTGTCAGGATCTTTACAAACAATACAGAACGGATTACATACGGGCTACAAAACTTTCCAATCATGATGAAAACAGGACCCGTTCGGATTTAGGCGGCTCCCTTGCCAAAACAAAACTGGCAGGTGCCGTGTTGCTCACCGCTCCCGGTTCACCCTATATCTATTACGGAGAAGAGATGGGTTATACGGGGACCAAAACGAACGGCGATCTGTACGTCAGAAGCCCAATGTATTGGGGAGACAGTTATACCACAAGCTATACCGACCGGATCGATCCGGGTCTTGCTTCTACTGTTGGCACAGTGCTCACACAGCAGGCGGACACCTTGTCCGTTCTGAACATGTACCGTAAATTTTCAAGGGCAAGGAACACCTATCCTTCATTGGCATACGGAGCCATGAGTGAACATCAGGTTTACAATGACAAAGCTTCTGCAACTTACCCGGCTATTGCTGCCTGGTACCGGACTTACAGCAATGAAAAACTTTTGGTATTGCACAACTTTGGAAAAGATCAGGTAACGATAACGATTGATGATGCTATTCAAAGTACGGTTGTAAGTCAGGGTAACGTATATATTCTGAAAGACAAGCAGGTGTTCAAGGTAAAAATGGATGCCTATGCTTCTGTAGTTTTTGAAATCAAATAAGAATATGATGAAAAGTTTTTCCTGTATTCTATTGACAGGGATCCTTGTGGTTTTGCAGGCTTGTTCTCCATCGGTCTCGCGGAAGCCTGTTTTTGATGTCCTTGAACCGGCAACTGTACTGACATTGGTGCAGGATTCAACGATCGTGCTGATAAGGGATCATTTCCCTTCCCTGGACAAGATTGACAGGACGGAATCGCCTCATTTAAAGGTGTTGCCATATCAGGGTCAAGATACTGTTATGATCATCCTGCAGGAAGACACTCCTCCGTTAACGGTCCTGAGTGTATATGCAAACCGTCAAACGGGAAATATTCCTGTAAAAATACAATGGCCGTCTTCTGAGAGATCGCCGCGGCTGGCCGTTTTTCCGGCTTTACCCGATACCGACGCTTTATGTACGATCAGATTGGAAAACGGCCCTGCCACACTTAGTCTTTTCTGGCAGAACAGCCTGGTACAGACTGTCCGGATCACAGATCATTACAATGTCGTTCTTCCGGGATTTACCGCATTGATGGACCGATCCTGGATCAGGGTTTATGCTGTCAACCAGGACGGTCATTCCAACGATCTGCTCATTCCCCTGGAAAAAGGCCGGCCGGTAATCCGGCAGGAACAGCTGACACGATCCGACAAACATACCCGTATCATATACCAGGTCTTTGTAGACCGTTTCTGTAACGGAAATCCCTCCAATGATCGCAAAATCAACTCTCCGCAGGTACATCACAAGGTAGATTACTACGGGGGAGATCTGGAAGGGGTAATTTTAAAGATAAATGACGGATTTTTCCGTGATCTGGGTGTCAATACCATCTGGCTTTCACCCATACCACAAAATCCTTATGATGCCTGGGGACAAATTGACGATCCCAAAACCAAGTTCAGCGGATACCACGGGTACTGGCCTGTCTATATAACTAAAGTCGACGACCGTTTTGGAAACGAACAGATCCTTACCGATCTGCTTGCCAAAGCCCACGGGGAGGATATGAGCGTGATACTGGATCATGTGGCCAATCATATGCACATTCAAAGTCCTACATTGAAGGAACATCCCGATTGGACCACCTCGTCTGTTACTCCTGACGGAAGGCCTAACTTTGAATTATGGGATGAGTTCCGTCTGACTACATGGTTTGACAGGCATATTCCCAAATTTGACTTTTCAAGGCCGGATGTCAGTCAGGCCTTGTCCGATTCGGCTATGTTCTGGTTACGTCATTTTGATATAGACGGATTCCGTCACGATGCCACCAAACATATAGATGAGCTGTTCTGGAGAACGCTTACACGCAAGGTCGTTAAAGAATTTCCCGGCAGGACGGTGTTACAGATAGGTGAAACATACGGTTCACCTTCGTTGATAGACAGTTATATCAGAAAAGGCATGTTGGACGGTCAGTTTGACTTTAACCTCTATTATGCCTTTTTACAGGCGACCGTCAACCCTGAAGGTTCTTTCGTAGATTTGTGGAAAGAATTGGAAACGGGGCTGAAGCAGTACGGATATCATCATCTGATGGGCAATATAAGTGGTAATCACGATATGGCCAGGTATATATCGCTTGCCGGAGGTGCTTTGAAATTGGATGAAGACCACAAAAAAGCAGGATGGAAACGCGATATCGGTACGGGAAATGTCGTGTCGTACGATTACCTTGCCATGTTGCACGCATTCAATATGACTTTACCCGGTATCCCATGCATATATTACGGAGATGAAATAGGTATGCCGGGAGCCAACGATCCCGATAACCGGAGAATGATGGTCTTTGAGGGATATACATCACAACAGTCGAGGCTCAGGGAGCGTGTCAGGCGTTTGACTTCGCTGCGCAGTGCCAATCCGGCTCTTCTTTACGGAGATCTTTTCCCTTTGTACGTAAGCAAGGATATAATTGCCTATGTGCGCCTGTATATGGGCAAGGCCGTTGCCGTTTGTCTGAACAAGGGGGATGATCTGTTTGACCTCCGTAGCCTGGATTTGCCTTTTGGGCTTACAATAGAAGATATGGTTCCCTATATGGGGGAAACTATGGTTGCACCAAAAGGTTTTACCATAATGATTTATGAATGATCCTATTGGAAAATGAAAAAGACACTGTTAATATTAAGCTTAATGACAATGATATCAGGAGGATGCACACACCGGACGGGGGAAGAAATCCATCCCCAGTGGATAAGAAATGCCGTGATCTATGAAGTGAACACAAGACAGATCACCCCGGAGGGAACGTTTACTGCCTTGACCGGGATGTTGCCCGGATTAAAGGAAATGGGTGTGGATGTGCTGTGGTTTATGCCTATTTATCCTATTGGGATGGAAAGCCGAAAAGGAACGCTCGGTTCCTATTATTCCATAAGGGATTATGGGGCGGTAAACCCTGAATTCGGGACGATGGAAGATTTCCGGTTGCTGGTTGAGAAAGCGCACCGGCTGGACATGAAGGTCATTCTGGATTGGGTGGCGGCACATACTTCACGTGATGCCGTTTGGTTGGATCAACAAGATTGGTACGTAAGAAGACCTGACGGAACGCCGGAATTCCTTTACGACTGGTCCGATGTGGCGCGACTCAATTACGACAACCAGCAGATGCGTCAGGCGATGCTGGAAAAGATGCTTTTCTGGATTGAAGAAATGAATGTCGACGGCTTTCGTTGCGATATGGCCGATCTGACCCCTGTAGATTTCTGGAATTGGGCCGTACCGGTTTTAAAGCAGAGCAAACCGGATCTATTCCTTCTTGCCGAATCGGAAAACCCTATCAATACGGAACGGGCATTCAATGCCTATTATGCATGGAGGCTTCATCATACCATGAACAGTGTTGCACGGGGGGAAAAGGGTGCAGATAGCCTCAGAAAAGACCTGAACGATATGAATAGTGAATTCGGGCCCCATGCCATACCATTGCTCTTTACCTCCAACCACGATGAAAATTCCTGGAGCGGAACGGAGTTTGAACGTATGGGAGATGCCGCTCAGCAGATGGCAGCCTTTACTTTTGCGCTGCCTGGTATCCCCCTGATCTATACGGGGCAGGAAGTAGGCAATACAAAACGGTTGGAATTCTTCGAAAAAGATATCATACAGCCATCCGGCGGTGAGTATTATACACAATTCTATAAAAAGCTCATTGCCTTTAAAAAAGATGCGAAAGCTTTACAGGTACCCCCATACGGAGGTGTCCTCAGGGAACTGCCTCATACCGCTTCAGCCTCTGTTTTTGCCTTTACCCGGGAAGTTGCAGGTAACCGTATCCTGGCTCTGTTCAACTTTTCCGACCAGCCTGTATCTTTCGAGTTGACCGGATCTCAGGCATATGGCATGTACCGGGATTGGAAAAATGATACACTTTTTACCGTTACAGCCGGATACATCTGGGAAATGGAACCGCACGGATTCCATTTGCTAACCCTAAAATAAAGCTATGAAAAGGACATTTTTATCATTCGTTTTTTTATCGGTCATGATCACTTCAGCCAACGCAATGAAGATCGGTAAACCTTCTATCGAACGCATAGAACCCCCATGCTGGTGGATCGGAATGGAAACTCCGCTCCAACTTATGATCTATGGACTCGGTCTGGGGCAGGGGACCGTTACTTCCTTGACTCCCGGTATAACGATAGCAGCTGTACACAAAGCCGACAGCCCGAATTACCTTTTCCTGGATCTGACTGTTACCGGCAATGCCCGATCCGGAGAATATACATTTCGATGGACTGACGGAAAAAAGAAAGTTGATTTCAATTATTCGCTCCATGAAAGAAAACCGGGATCGGCGGCACGTAAAGGCCTTTCACCTTCAGATGTGTTATATCTGTTGATGCCGGATCGTTTTCTAAACGGAGATCCCGGCAACGATTCTACACCCTGCACCGCTGAAAAGGCAGATATTACAAATGATTACGGACGTCATGGCGGGGACATTGAGGGGATTCGCATGAGCCTGGATTACCTGGAAGAATTGGGAGTTACTTCCATATGGTCTACGCCCTTGACACTTGACAATGAGCCTGTAGTATCCTATCACGGATATGCCTGTGCAGATTATTATAGGATAGACCCCAGGTTCGGTTCAAACCAGACGTACCTTCAATTGGTACGGGAAGCGGCCGGAAAAGGCATATCTTTTATTAAAGATATAGTGCCCAACCATTGTGGAACGGCTCACTGGTGGATGAAAGACCTCCCGTTTAAAGATTGGATCAATGTGTTTGACAGATATACCCGTTCCAATTATGCCATGACCACCCATATGGATCCCCATGCAGCAAAGGTTGATCATGATCTTTGTATCCGGGGATGGTTCGATACCTCTATGGCCGATATGAACCTGAATAATCCTTTTGTTCTGCAATATTTTATACAGGTATCGGTTTGGTGGATGGAATATGCAGGATTGGCCGGATTACGTATTGATACCTATCCCTATTCGGACCAAACGGCCATTTCCACTTATACTTCCGCTTTACGCAAAGAATATCCCCATGCTACCGTTTTGGCAGAGTGCTGGTTCAATCATCCCCAACAGGTTTCCTATTGGGAACGCGGTCCCTGGCCCAGCGGACCTACGGTTATGGATTTTCCCCTTATGGGAGAAATATCACGTGCTTTCATGGAAGATACGAATCTTCAATGGGGGCAGGGTCTTGTCAGACTTTACAATATGATTGCCAACGATTATGTTTATAAAAACCCGAATGAATTATTGATCTTTGCCGAAAACCATGACGTCAACCGTCTCTACGAAATGTTGGGAAGGAACCCGGAAAAGCTTAAAATGGCCTATACCTTCCTTGCCACTACCAGAGGTATTCTGCAGATCTATTATGGGACTGAGGTCCTGCTGGCTGCCCGTGACAGCAACAATCTGGGTCATGGCCAGGAAAGGGTATCTATGCCCGTAAGGGTGCTGACGGCTGAAGGACGTGATCCGCTGGAAGAAAATGTCTATAATTACATATCCCGCCTGCTTACATGGAGAAAAACATCCCGGACCGTGCAATACGGACGGTTGTTACACTTTTTGCCAAGTTATGATGAAAATATGTACGTGTATTTCAGAATACTTGATGATGAAGCGGTCATGGTCCTGATCAACAATGGGAATGAACCGGTACAAGTTGATTGGGAGCGGTATGCGGAAGGTCTGGGAAAAGCCCAAAAAGGAAAAGAAGTAATGAGCGGAATGGAAATTGCGGTGGGACAATCCCTGCAGATACCCGCCCAAACCGCAATTTTCTTTACCTTTGCGGGTATATGAAAAATGTACTGACCGTACTTTACATTATTTTTTTGTTATCTGCCTGTGTCCAACGGGATAAAAGGATACCTGCCCATGATTTTCAGCTGGTACTCCGGGAAATGTTTTTGACGGACGTTATCCTGGAACGTGAGGGACAATGGAGGGATTTGGCCGATTCTTCAATCGTATATATACCCATTTTGGAAAAACACGGTTATACTGTCGAGCAGTTCCTGGCTACCATGGATTACTATGCAGGCAGGCCATCACGTTATAAATCGCTTCTGACGCGTCTTCGCAATTCGATGGATGCAGAGAGGATTGATTACAATGAACGGATGGCGGTTGTCAATGAAAGAAAAGCCCTTGCAGAGCGTTTCAATCGTTGGTTGCGTGACACCGTTCCCAGCCGGCATGATTTTGTGGTGAAACAATCCTTGCTGCGGATACTTGCTCCCGATTCTTCGCAGATAATACCATGGCGCGCAGATACGGATTCATTGTATGTGGAGAGCCCGTTACGTGTGCGTCCTGTAATAGATACTCTGATCAGCAGGGATACCATTCCCATGTACCTGGTCCCGCGCCGGGAAGTAAGGCCCCGGGGTATGTTAAACATCCAATTGGACTGATATGAAGGGAAGAATATTTCATAGTCCGGTATTTGGTCCCGTTCGGAGCAGGCGTCTGGGTGCCAGCCTGGGGATAAATCTAATGCCTCTTAGGCGGAAAGTCTGTAATTTCAATTGCGTTTATTGTGAATGTGGTTGGACTCCGCAACCGTCTTCAGGTGATCCCGGTCCATCTTCCCTTATGCCTTCCCCGGAAGAAGTAACGACCGGACTGGAGAAAAAATTGCAATCCCTTGTACGGGAGGGAAATATCCCTGATGCGATTACTTTTTCAGGGAACGGTGAACCTACACTTCATCCCCAATTCCGCCGGATCGTTGCTGAAACTGCCGGGATCAGGGATAGATTGGTCCCGGGAACAAAGGTCTGTGTCCTTTCCAATGCAGGAACGCTCCACAGGCCAGGTGTTTTTGAGGGGTTGATGTCGGCGGATCTCAGGATTATGAAGATTGATTCGGCCTTTGAAAAAACGATACGGCTCATAAATAGGCCCGGGCCGGATTATTCGCTTGACCGGACAATCAAGCATCTGAAACGCTTCAGGGGTGATTTCACCCTCCAGACCTTGTTCTTTTATGGTCAGGTCGGTGGAAAAAACGTGGACAACACGACAGAAGATGAATTGAAAGCATGGTATAGCCTGGTAGATGAACTGAAGCCCCGTCAGGTAATGGTCTATACACTGGATAGGACGACCCCGGCCCCGGATCTGAAAAAATGTCCCTATGATAAACTGCAGGCCATAGCAGAGGTAGTCCGGGAAAAAGGATATGAAGTTATTGTTGCAGGATAATAAATAATACTAATGAGAACAGTCATCCAAAGGGTACAGAAGGCTTCGGTCTGCATTAAAGGAGAGCTAAAAGCACATATCGGACAGGGATTGCTGGTGCTGGCAGGATTTGAAGATGCAGACGGACAGGAGGACCTGGAATGGATGGTACGTAAGATCGTGAATTTAAGGGTCTTTGATGATCCTGGCGGAATGATGAACCTTTCCTTGTCAGAGGTTTCCGGACAGTTGCTGGTAGTAAGTCAGTTTACCCTGCATGCTTCAACGCGCAAGGGAAACCGTCCTTCCTATATAAAGGCTGCTGCACCGGAAGTTGCAATACCGTTATACGAGTCTTTCTGCAAAATGCTTGAGCAGTATTCAGGCATTTCAGTACAGACCGGTGTTTTTGGAGCAGAAATGGAAGTCAATCTGATCAACGACGGTCCTGTCACGATCATCATTGACAGTAAAAAACGTGAATAAATGGATAAACTCAAACAATGTTTCAGTTTCATTGACCTGACAACCCTGAATGCCACCGATACACAGGCCAGGGGCAGGTTATTTGCAGAAAATGTCAACCGTTTTGCCAGGGAGTATCCTCAAATACCCAATGTGGCGGCCATTTGCGTATATCCGGCGTTGATTGGAGCAGTAAGAGAAACCTTGCATGTGAAGGGAGTTGCCATAGCAGCTGTAGGGGGAGGGTTCCCTGCCTCCCAGACCTTTTCCCGGATTAAGGAACAGGAATGTGTCCTTTGTGTGGAACAGGGTGCGGATGAAATTGATATTGTCCTGTCGCTGCATTATTTTTTTGCCGGACAATACGATCTTGTTGCTGCGGAGATCAGAATGATACGACAGGCCATAGGGGAGGGAACGCATTTGAAGGTCATCCTGGAAACGGGAGCTCTCAGGACAGAAGAGAATATTCGTAAGGCATCGTTCCTGGCCATGGAGAATGGAGCCGATTTTATAAAAACATCTACCGGTAAAATGGAGCCTGCAGCTACACCTTTTGCCGCAACGATTATGTGCAAGTGTATTGCAGAATACTATGATCAGACCCGTAGAAGGGTGGGGTTCAAACCGGCCGGAGGCATTGTGACGTCTGCAGCAGCGCTTGAATATTATGACATTGTAGATCAGATACTGGGAAGCGACTGGCTTCATCCGTCTCTGTTCCGTATAGGAGCAAGCCGTTTAGCCAATAATCTATTAAAAGATATATTGGGCCGGGACCTTGTGTTTTTTTAGTTTTTGTATATCTTTGCATTCCCTTTGAAAAACTTATGCAAAGTTTCATGCCCGGATGGCGGAATTGGTAGACGCACTAGTTTCAGGGACTAGCGAGAGCAATCTTGTGCAGGTTCGACTCCTGTTCCGGGCACCCCAAGCAGAAATGAAAGTTTCTGCTTTTTTATTTCACACAATTATCTATTTGTCATTGCGTTATAGAGGTTTTATCCAAGCGGAATAAATCTTGTTTGCATATAAAACCCCAAAATACTACGTGTCCCTGTACATGATTGTACACGATTCTCTGTCCATTATTATCTACCTGTTATTTACCCAAGAATATGGAATCTCAACGGTTGTTTACACAATTTATTGGACGGTGCCACCAATTCATTAAAATATCAAAATCTGAAATATCACCAATCTCTCCGTTTATATATTGTACTAGCCCCCTAAATAACTGGACTAAATTATAAAAACAGTTTAGTAATAGTTAATTTAGCAATCATGACAAAAGAACGAAGAAAATTTACACCTGAGGATCGTTTATCGATATTACAGGAAGCG